>Ga0172362_10001351_pt1 | contig 20950 bp, 18 predicted proteins | sample LakKivs1_kivu2a2_FD_114534 | JGI IMG/M metagenome (GOLD analysis project Ga0172362, IMG submission 114534) | Sediment microbial communities from Lake Kivu, Rwanda - Sediment s1_kivu2a2 | ecosystem: Environmental > Aquatic > Freshwater > Lake > Sediment | place: Rwanda: Western Province, Lake... | reverse complement strand
CTCCTGGTGCAAACTGGGCAAATGGTAATTACCTAACAGTGCAAGGGGATATTCCTGCTGCCGGGGGTTCGGGTTCTGGCCCATTAGGTGCTGTTGGATCTTACCTCGCTGCTTCTGGTATCTCTGCATGGCTACCTGCAACAAGTCCTTCTCCATCAGATTCTTTCTGGGGAGTAAACAGGTCTGTTGATCCTACTCGTTTAGGCGGGCTACGCTTTGACGCTTCTTCATACAGCATCGAAGAGGGAGTGGTCAGTGCTCTAGGATTTGCAAACCGAGAAGGTGCAGACCCAGACACGATTGTACTTGCTTTCCAATCGTACTCCGCATTGGAGAACGCTCTTGGAGCAAAAGTACAATATGTCGATATCAAGCACGAAGAAGCTGACATCGCTTTTGAAGGCATCAGATTCCACAGTGCTTATGGGTACCTCACTGTATTTGCCGATAGAAGCATGATTCCTCAAACCGCATTCTGCTTGAGCATGGATACTTGGAAACTTCGCTCACTGGGCAAAGCTCCTCATATCCTCACTTACGGCTTGGAAGGCTTAGAAGGTCTACGGGTCGGAAACAGTGATGCTCTTGAGGTTCGTGTTGGAGCGTATTACAATTACACCTGTAATGCGCCGGGATGGAACCTTCGGGTTGCTCTAAGCGCATAACATTGGGTAGAGTGAAGAACTGCATGCCCCTACTGGGTAAAACTGGTAGGGGCTTGTTTTTTTTAAAGTTTATTGAGATATTAAGAACGGGGAAACGAAGTGCGACTGATTAACTTCAAGTCAACCCCTTTTTAGGATTAAAGCCCCTAGAGAGGGGTTTTTTTTGTACCATTTAAACATTAATTGTAGCTCCAAAGGTGTCTTTGGAATACCGCTCGCCGAGGTTTTCGTCTGCCTCGTTGCTGGGGAAAGATAAAGACGAAACAAAGGACATCTCATGGCTAATCGTAATTGGCTCTCTAATAAAATGTATCAAATGCAGGCTTATCCCTGCTTGGTAACAGTATCATTCGTGGTAGACAATACCCTTCCTAACGGAACCAATTTTGTAAAAGGTGGCGGTGTCGAAAACGTCTACATGAATACCGTAGGCGCTCCCGGACCTTCTAATCCAAATCCTGAACCCGGCATCATTATGATTGAACTACAAGACCCCTATGAAAGACTTTTGGGCGGGTTCTTTCAAGCGGCCTCTCCTCTTGATGGCGTTACAAGTTTAAACACAGTTGCCGGTCAATTATGCGTCATCGTCTCTCTGGGAACCGCTACTCTTGCTCAATGGCAAGCCGCAGGCGTCCCAGCCGGAATTGAACCCGCAGTCGGGCTTGCTTTCGTACCTACGGCAACAGGTCCAATTGGTGGACTTGCAGCAGTGCAAGGAGTTTCTACTTCAGGTGTTCAAGTTGTTGAAGCTTGTGGAAATGGAAACTTAAGCGTTAAAAGAGCAAACAACGCCGTCAATGGCGGCGCTCTTGTTTATACGCAATGCTTAGATAGCGCGGGCGCAAAAGTAGCCCCTGCTTTAAATACAGTGATTGTTGGTAGCATTTATCTCTCCAATAGCTCTGTCACTGTAAACGGTCTCTAAAGTTCCTATCGGGGGCTGCTCTATGAAACGGGGGCGGCCCCTAACTTTTTAAAGGGGTTTTATGCCAGCACCAAATCCTCCAAGTGCTCAGTCAACATACTTGCAGCAGGGCAATAAAGAAGTTTTAATTTCTTGGAGCGTAGTCACCGGAGCTACATCATACAAAGTTTATAGAAATACTTCAGGCGTCACTCCTACATTACCAGCCGCAGCAATAGCCACGGTCACAGATCCAAAATATTTAGACAGTACTGCTGTAGTAAATACTCAATACTTTTATTGGGTCAGCGCATTAAACGGCGTTGATGAAAGCGGATTAACTGCGCCTACTCCTAATTCAATTATCCCTGTTATTGCCGGAGAAATGTCACTCTCACAAATGAGATTAATGTCACAGCAAAAAGCTGACAGAATTAACTCTAACTTTGTGACTTTGCCTGAATGGAATAGCTTTATAAATTTGGCTGCCGATGAGCTTTACGATTTAGTGACCACAGTTTTTGAAGACTATTACATGGCTGAACCCGTTTATTTTACTACAAACGGTTCTTCTCTTTCTTATCCTATCCCTGATGGAATAAATACTTTTCAAGATGCAACAGGGGCTAACATTGTGCCAGCCCCACTTTATAAATTATGCGGTATCGACTTAGGACTAAATAATGCGCCAAACGGCTTTGTTACAGTTCAAAAGTATAACTTTATTGACCGAAACCGCTATGTATTCCCAAACACAGCCTCAACAATTTACGGTGTTTTTGGTCTGCAGTATCGGGTGGTCGGGAATAAAATACGCTTTATTCCCCAACCCTCATCTAATCAACCAATAAGACTTTGGTACATTCCAAGAAGAAGGCAGTTGTTAAATGACACTGATACAACTGATGGTTTTAACGGCTGGACTAATTACATTATTGCTAGGGCTGCAAAATACGCGTTAGACAAAGAAGAATCTGACACTTCTAAACTTGATACGGAAATTTTATATTTAAAACAAAGAATTGAAGAGTCCGCACCAAATCGTGATGCAGGTCAACCTGACACTGTCTCTGACGGTAGAATGGCAAGCGGATTCGGGCCTGATGGTGGTGGGGGCTGGCAGGGGCCATTCGGAACTGGCTGGTAAATTATGCAATTACCTACAAAGTTACAGCCTGATATGCAGACTACTAAGTGGAAGAGTATTTTAGATCCACTTTTAAAAAACCCACTTAACAGCATTATCCTAGTAAAAGATATTGAATTAAAAATTGGAAACAACAAGATTAGACATACCTTAAACAGAATTCCGCAAGGCTGGTTTATTGTTGATATTAACGCCGCAAGTACAATTTATAGGTCAGAACCTTTAGATGAAATTTTTTTAAATTTAAACTCAAGCGCAGTAGCAACTATCTCATTAGGAGTATTTTAAATGTCATCACCAAATATGAATTTACCTATCCCGGTTCCTTCTCAAACCGGAGGCCCGCAATACGCTCAAGATGAAGTGAGTTGCTTCCAACAACTTGATTCACACAATCACACATCAGGGCAAGGAGTTCAAATACCTTTAGACGGTCTAAATATTAATCAAAATTTAGACATGAACAATTATTCAGTTACAGATTTAAAATCTGTGCAATTTAATCAATCCGTTTCTTCGCCGGGCACTTCATCCTTGTTTATGCTTGGGAATAACTTATATTTCAGGGATGGCACTGATTCTTTTAATGTGCAAATTACAAACGGAGCTAGTGTCAACGTATCTGGGGCCGTAGGGTTTAGCGGGCTTCCTTCTGGAACAGCAAGCGCCTCTTTTTTGCCTGGAACTGCAACTTTTCAATTTCAATCTGCCACAAATACGGGTGCCACAACGGATATTGGCCCATTAAAATTAAGAACCACTACAGCCGGAAGTAATGCGGTCACTATTACGCCAGCAAATCCAACAAACAATTATACTTTAACCCTTCCCAATGCTTTGCCTGGCTCTGATTCTTTCCTTGTTGCAAGCAGTGTTGGCAATTTAAGTTTTCAGGCTACCTCTTTTGTTCTCCCTCCTGGTGTCATGATAATGTTCGGAGGAACTTCTGCTCCTACCGGGTGGTTATTTTGTGATGGTTCAACTCTTTCAACTACAACATATTCAGATTTATATGCAGTGCTAGGTGCAGCTTATAATATTGGAAATGAGGTTGGCGGTACTTTTAGATTGCCGGATTTACGATCAAAAACTGCTATGGGATCAGGAAGTGGAGATTCTGATATTATTTTGTCGGGAACATTAACTGCGACAACAAATATAACCCTTGTTTCTCCTTTACCAACCTATGGAATGCTGCAAACAGGTCAATTAGTTACGGTTTCAAATGTTATAGGATTTACTGCATTAACTCCCGGGCCTTATTACATGTTTAGAGCTAATCCAAACTATCAAGTTTGGTCTTTAAGTAGCACTGCTGCTGGTGCCATGACTGGTACGTCGCTTGTAAATATAGGATTGTTGGGAGAAACCGGAAGTTTTACCATTACTGTGGTGGGTGGAAATTATCAAATTGGTCAAAGAGGCGGTCAAAATTCTGTAATATTAAGTGAAGCAAATTTACCTGCACATAATCACGGCGGGACAACCAATGTTGCCGGTGCCCATCAACATAATTTAAGCTTTCCCTTCTCGTCCACACCAGGTGGTCTATCTTGTTTTGGTACTGATTCAAAGAATGGAGTATACCAAGGGACTACATATCCAGTCATAGGTCCACAAACAATGATTTTTTCCGCCGGAAGTCACGATCACAATATTTCATCAGTAGGATCATATTCAGATATAAATAACGTCCCACAATTTGTAACAGTAAACTACATTATTAAATACTAATGCCATTACAAAAACAACAAGTTGCGGTTAACTTTCAAAAAGGGTTAGACACTAAGTCTGATCCATGGCAAGTGCCTTTGGGAAGTTTTTTAGAGTTAAAAAACTCAGTATTTACAAAACAAGGGCTGTTACAAAAAAGAAACGGTTTTGAACAAATCGGGCAAATAAATGATACTTCCGTTTGCTCAATAACCACTTTTAATAATGAGCTTACTGCGGTAGGCGATTCTATCTATGCTTACAATCAACCCAATCAAACATTTACCGCTCAAGGGGATTACTTTCCTTTAAAATTTAATAAGACCCCACTTATTTCTAATAATTCTAATCAACTATCAGTTGATACTGCGACTTCCCCAAACGGGTTAACTTGTATTGCTTTTGTGGAACAACTTTCCGGCAATCCTAGCGAATATAAAATTGCAATCATTGATACTTCAACGGGTCAAAATGTTTTATATCCAATCGTGATTGACCCCAACGGCGGCACTTTATTTACGGGAAATGATCCAAGGGTTGTTTATTACGAAAACAATTTTATTGTTGTTTTTGCAGTCGATAACGGCGGTACTTACAGTCTTAAGTTTATATCAATAAGCTGTAGCTCTTTATCTGTGTCAACGGCTCAAGTGGTGGCGCCAGTCTATAGTCCGGGAGTGTCAGGCGAAGGCATAGCCTTTGATTGCGTCACTACTTTTGACGGTGTTGCAGTAGGGTATAACATTACGGGTTTAGGTTTTTACGTTAACTATATTGTTCCAGGCTTTACAATTACAACACCAGTACAAATTGATGCCGCACATCAAGCTACTTGCGTTGGAGCAACTACCGATTTTAACCAATCCTATTTTGCGTATTATGACAAAGCTACAGGAAATGGTTATGTCATAGGAGTTGATTTAATTTCTGGAGTTCCCACAGCTACTTTTTTACCACAAAATTTTATTACCGTACCTTTAATACCCGCAACTGTTTTTGTTATAAATTTAACCGCAGCCGTAATAAATACTGAAATCACCGTTTTGGCTGAACTTGTTCTACCCTATACTTACGCAGCACTTTCTAATACTGCAGGACTTAATTCTAATTTAATTTTAGAAAGAAAATGTTCAACAAGCGGTGTACTAAGTGCTGGACCTAATACTTTGTTTCGAGGTGTAGGTTTAGCCTCTAAAGCCATATCTGTTTTAGACAAAAATTATTTTTTAGTTGTTTATGATAACGGTCCGGTCAGTAAAGAATCATTTCAACCGTCCTATTTTCTGGTTGATTCTATTGGAAATATTATCAATAGATTTTCTTATCGAAATGCCAGTGGATATATAAACGGTGTTTTGCCTACATTAAACAATCACAAATATTTTGGAACTACTACGGCAAATTCTGCAACAATAAGCAATATAGCAGACACTTCTAATTTAAAAGTAGGCGATAGAATTATCAGCAGTAGCTTTCCATTGAACAATGTTTTTATTACTGAAATTGTAAGCGTTTCTAGTATTAAAGTAAGTGAACCCACAATTATTATTACACCAGGACCCATTTCCGTTACCTTTTCAAGTAATATATTATCAGTTGGATACCGCTCTTCCGTAAGAGACGAAACCTTTAATGTAGCAAGCGTCATTTCTCGTTATTCTCGATATGGGTCTTTTAGCGCCAATATTGAAATTTACAATCAATCAATTCAAAGCATTGAAGCTGCAAGAAATTTAGTTCTTAGCGGTGGTTTTTTGTGGAATTATGACGGATATCAAATAACAGAGAATAATTTTTTAATTTTCCCGTCACAAATAGCAGTTGAAGGGTTTAGTTTAGCTGGCGGCTCAATTACTGGAAATTTAACTCCGCAAACCACTCCTGACGAAATTAATTATAAATATGAAGTATTTTATCAATCGACTGACAATCAAGGGAACGTACAAACAAGTGGCGGCGTTTCTATAAACGCCCCAATTTTTCAAAATGTTAATGTAACGGGAAACTTATCTTTAGGTTCTGCAACAATTACAAATGTAACAAACATTGAATCACTACAAACCGGAATGGTTATTGCAAACGCCTCAATAAATACGGGTAGCGGAGTTATATCTACTATTAATTATTCTGCAGATTCATTAACAATTACAAATACAGCAAGCGCAAACGCTGTAGGTGCTGCTTTAACTTGCACAGCTAGAACTTCTAATGTCCTTTACATTCCGACTTTGCGGCTAAGTTACAAAGAAGACGTGTTTATTTTAGTTTATAGGTGGAGCGTTGATAAACAGGTTTTTAACTTGGTAACCCCGCCATTTTCTCCCTTGTTAAACAATCCTAACGTCGACTATGTTGAATTCATAGATACGGAGCTTGACGCTGAAACGGTGGGAAATTCAATATCCTACACAACGGTAGCTTTGCCAAATCAAGCTATTTCTTGCTGTGATGCTATGACCATTTTTGACAATCGACTTTGGGTTGTAAACTCCGAAGATAAAAACATTTTAAGTTATTCAAAACAAATACTTTCAACATCAGCAGTTGAAATGACTTCAGGATTTAATTATTTTATTTCTCCCACTCAAACAATGCAGGGAAATTCTGGCCCTATTACTGCGCTAAATGTTTTGGATGATAAACTGATTGTTTTAAAAAATAATAGCCTGTATTACATCAACGGTTCTGGCCCAGACAATTTTGGTGTTAATAATAATTTTTCTGAGCCAACCCTAATAAGTGCAACCGTGGGATGCTCCAATCCGAAATCCATTGTTGTTATTCCAAATGGGCTAATGATGCAAGGTAATAAAGGTATTTGGCTATTAGGAAGAGACTTATCAACTTCGTATATTGGAGCTCCTGTAGAGTCTTTTACTCAAAATGCGCAAGTAATTTCTGCTGAAGTTATACCGGGAACAAATCAAGTGCGGTTTATGCTAAATACCGGAATTTGCCTCATGTATGATTACTTTTTTAATCAATGGGGTAGCTTCACTGGCATTCCCTCTCTTGATTCAACGGTTTACGAAGGCTTTCATACTTTTATCAACAAATCTGGAAAAATCGCTCAAGAAAAACCAGATCATTATTTAGATATTTCCAATCCCGTTTTAATGAGTTTTACAACAAGCTGGTTTGCTCTTGCTGGCATTCAAGGCTTTCAAAGAGCTTACTTTTTATTTCTTTTAGGCAAATATTACAGCCCGCACAAGCTTAATGTTGAATTGGCTTATGATTTTAACGAAGGATTTACTCAAGCAACACTTATTAGCCCCGATAATTTTGCTTCTGTTTACGGTTCAGACCCTTTTTATGGCTCGAGCGAATTTTTCGGCGGCCCTTCACAGGTCGAAAAATGGCGCGTCATGCTTACCAAGCAAAAATGTGATTCAGTAAAAATTAAAGTGTCAGAAATATTTGACCCTTCCTATGGGGTTACAGCCGGTCAAGGTCTTACTTTGTCTGGTATGAATTTTATTATAGGGATTAAGAAAGGCTACGGCACAATTAGTCAATTTAACACTGCAGGATGATATGAATGTAAGACTACTAAATAAACAAACAGAAATGGAACAAGTAAATAAATTTATGCCATTTCCGGTAACCGCAAGTGAATTGCCAGGTCATACTTTTTGCGCAGTGATAAAAGATGAAATTGTAGCGATTGCGGGCTTAAGATTAATGGAAGGTGATGTTTGCTTTATTGATTCCATGGCATCTAATCAAACCTTTGAAAGCACAATAAGACATGAAGCATTAGATATGCTTACTAATCAATTATTAGATATTGCCAAAACTTTAGGATTTAAAAAGATTTTTGCGACAACGAAAGAGGACTGCATAATTAAAAGAGCCGAAAGGCATGGTTTTAATTTGTCTAAACAAAAAGTTTTAGTGAAGGAGATAAACTAATGGGCTTTATCGAAAATATGTTTTCAAGTGATATGGGCGCTGGTTTTAAAGCACAGCAGGGTGCGACAACACAACAAGCACAAGAGCTTTATAGACAGCAGCAGCAAAAATTAGCCCAACAGCAAGCTTTTACTCAAGCCTTGATGGCTCAATCGCCTCAAGCTATTGCGGCCCAACAACAAGTCTTGGGTCAATTACAGCAACAAGCTCAGGGCATGGGTCCAAGCGTTGCTAGTCGTCAATTAGCAAAGACTACAGGTGAAAACATAGCGCAAACGGGCGCTTTAATGGGCGCTGCAAGAGGAGCAAGTCAAGATCCAGGAGCTATGGCTGAGAGAGTTGCACAAATGGGAGCTAGGACACAGCAACAAGCAGCAGGTCAATCCGCATTATTAAGAGCTCAAGAACAATTACAGGCCCAAGAAGCAATTAGGGGTATGGCCGGTCAACAATTGGGTCAAATTGCAGGGGCTCAGCAAATGGGAATGGCCGGAACCGCACAAGCTCAACAAAATGTTTTGGATTCAATTAATCGACAAAACGCAGTAAATGCTGCAATCGCTCAGGGCAATCAACAATTTCAAACAGGGCTAATTGGAGGAGCTATAGGTGCGGCTGGTATGGCTGCTGGTATGCCTATGGCCGAAGGTGGGGAAGTAAAAAAAGAAGAGAAAGAAAAAACTGCGGCTGAAAAGTTTGCTGAAGGATTTGGCGCATCACTTGAAGCTCCAAATGCTAGTCCTAACTACCAAGCTGGCATGAAAGCCGGGCAAGGCGTAGGAAAAACTTTAGGAAAAGCAATCGGTAAGGCATTTCAGTCGTCTCCTGAATCAACTGGTACTACTAAAGGGGGCTATGCAGGAGCAAACTTAGGGGTTGACCAAACATTGCAAAGCCCTATGAACCCATTAGCATCATCACAAAGCATTGGTGCCTATAAATTACCCTTTGCAGAAGGCGGCAAAGTTGATGCAATGCTATCCCCGGGCGAAAAGTACTTAAAACCGCATGAAGTTAAAGACGTAGCAACTGGATCAAAAACAGTAGCAGAAGCCGGTAGAATGATACCCGGCAAGCAAAGGTAAAGGGTGACAGTTTAAAAAATGACGTAGTACCAGCAAAGCTAGAAGAGGGTGGAGTCGTTATACCTCGAAGCGTAATGCAATCCAAAGACCCTGCTGAGCAAGCAAGAAAATTTGTAGCCGCAATCGTTGCTAAGCAGCAATCAAAAAGGAAGTAAATATGCAGGATTTGTATAAGGGCTTTAAAAAGGTTGCCGAAGATGACAATTCTGCAACTTTAAAACATGAAAATGGGCATGAGCTTAATATTGCCAAATCAGGGCTGTCTCGAAAACATAAAGTACAATTAGAAAAGTTGCCATTACATCAAGCTGATGGGACCGAATTAGGAAATGAAAAAACTGACGAATTATTAAGAGAAATGGAAGCTGCTAAAGCTGGTCAAGCATTGCCGCAAGAACCACAAATGAGCGGAGAACCTTTTCAGCCTACCAACGAGCAATTAAATCAACCACAAGAAAGCTTTGCTCGCCAATTTGGTAAAAGCGTAAGAGAAAAAGATATTATACCGGCTTATGAGGATGTAAAAGAATATGCCAATGCAATTCGAAGTGCGGCAAAAAAATACGTTGTAAGCCCAATAGCCAGCGCTGCCGAGGCTTACAATCAAGCGACTGGTGCTATAGAGCAAGGTGCTGGCGAATTTTTAAAAGGGGTTGCGGGCGTTGAAGGTCAAATCCCACCAAGTAAATTACAATTAAGAAATCAAGAACAAAGACAGGTAGCAGAACAGCAAAAATCTGCTGAAACAGCGCAAAAGGAATTAGAATTAGAAGAAGCAAAAGTTTTAGGATTAAGTGCTGATAAACCACTAGCTACAGAACAACAAGTACCTACCCAAGACCCAGAACAGATTTTACAGCAACAAGCAGCAGCTACCCCAGAAATTACAAAAAAATCTATAGACCTTACTCGACCTTTAAATGCCCCGATTGCATTAAGAACGCCGGAAGAGGTTATTGTAGACCCCTCAGTTAGTGAGACAGAAAGAGCTCAAGCTTTAGTAATGGCGGCTCAAAACATACAAACCCAAATACAAAAATCAAATCAAGATTTTCAAGAAGAAATGAGAAAACCTGAAAATCTAATAAACATGGATCGGTTTTACTCTAATATGTCTACCGGCAGAAAAATCAGAACTATTATTGGAATGCTGTTAGGCGGGATGGCAGGAGGAATTTTACGACAAGAAAACCCACTTATTGCGATGCTCAATAAAGAAATTGACCGAGACATTGAATCTCAAAAATTAGCAAGAGAAGACAAGACAAATTTATATAAACAAAATTTACAAATTTTAAAAGACAGTCAAGCCGCTTATATTCAAACAGCTAATCAATTAAGAACTATTGTTGAAATGAAAATGTTAGATGCTCAAAGAAAATTAGATCCAAATAATATGCTAGGAAAAACTGCATTACAGGCAGGAATTTCGGAAAACCAAAGAAAGGTTAGAGAAAACGATGCGGTCCTTGCAAAAATAGCATTGAAAGAAAAATTTAATCAAGCAAGACAAAAAGGACAATTTATCGAAATGCCAGATGAAATCGATGACCGTTTAGATTCTGCGGTAAGGGTTACCGATGCTAAAGGAAGAAGCGTCAAATTTTATGCAAGAAACAAAGGGGCAGTACAAGAATTACAAAAAAGAGCTGATGCTATTTCCAATGCCGAAAATTTACTGGCAAGAATTATAGGATTTAATAAACAGCATGGCAGAGAATTTGGAATGATGGGTGTTGATACCGAATATTACAATGTGGCTCAAGCCTTAAATGATGAAGCCAAAATTGTGATGGCTAATTTATTATCAAGCGGAACTGTGTCAGAAAGAAACGCCAAATTATTTGATGGGCTTTTACCGACTGCCGGAGCTTTTAAACAAGGTGACGCGCAAAGACAAGCTGTTAATGCCGCAAGGTTATTGCTAGGGCAAAAGAAAACACTTATTGAAGGCAACTTGACGAGATAAAAATGGCTGAAAAACCACAAAATATTCCTTTGGTGGGCTTTGGTGGGTTGCATGAATCAAGCCCTGAGGAAGCGGAATATCTTACAGGGTTAGGATTTGATGTAGCAAAGCCTGAAGATATTGAATTTTATGAACCGGCTCAACAAACTATTGGTTTAGTGGAGGCTGGGGGAAGAGCTTTATTTGGACCCCTTGCTACAGCCACCGAAATTGCGTTAGGAGCAAGTCCAGAAAGAATTAAAAAGAGAGAAGAAATTTCCGTAGGAAAAGAACTTTCGACAGCGATTGAATTAGGCGGGTTAGTTCTTCCGGGTCTTGCCATGACAAAAGCTGCTTCTCTTGCAGCTAAAGGGGCTCAAGTTCCAAACTACCTAAGCCGTTTAGCTACGGCATCAAAATTTACTATGGCTGGCGCTGGTGAACTTGCGGCTAGTAGTGCAGCCATTGGGATTGAGGGACAAGTTGCTAGACTTGCAACAAAATACGGAATTGAAAATGCGATTTTTGGCGCTGCTGATGAAGTTGATAAAATTTTATTATCTGATGAACCACAAGATGCGTTACAAAATGCTCAAAATGTAATTACTGGATCAGGTCTTAGCTTTTTAATTGGTGCCGGCGTTGGGGCGGGTGTTGGAAAAGTTAGCGAATTATGGAAAGCAACTAAGGGTGGAAAGACTGCGAGAGTTTTAGAACAACTACAAAAAGATGCGGATCAGGTTGTAACCCAAACCGATACGCTCGCTCAAAGCGGAGTTCCACCGCAAACAGTACCACCCACAGCGCAAGAATTTAGCAACATAACCAAAGAATCAATTAAAACTGCAGAAGATTTAAAAAATGTTGTGGAAGGTTTACCAAACCTAGAGTCTTTACCATTAGAAAAAAGAAAAATAGTTGAAGATGCTGCAGAAAGATTAAGACAACAAGGCTTATTAAAAATAGAACCTCACGAAGGAATGTTAAAAGCCCTAGAAGATGTTCAATCTATGAACGTTTTAAACGCTACAAAAGAACGCGGTGATGACCTGGCTAAAGCCCAAATTGCTTTTGAACAACACGTTAAAAAACAATCGGTTGATGGTATTAACGATATCATTGTTGGCCTCAACAAAAACCCAACAAAAGACAAACTAGATGGGGGACAAAAGTTTATTGAGTTTGTTAGAGACATATATCAAAAAAGAAAAAAAGGGTTTGAAGCTTTTTTTTCTAAGTTTGACAATGCAGCAACTAATAAATTGGATGACATTGCTACTTTAGGTCAATCGCTAGAGCAAAGCATTCCGGGTATAGTTAATGCATTGCAAGTCACTGAAAATGGAATTATTAAATTAGTGCCCTATAGTGCAGATTTGGGGATATCAAGAGAAACCCATAAGGCAGTAAAAGACATTGTAAAATCTTTAAACAAAGAAAGTCTAACTATTGGACAAGTAAGAAACCTAAGAAAAAGCCTTGACGATTTTTTAGCTAAAGAAATTTCTGGCACAGCAAGGCTTGAATTAACAAAATTAAAATCATCATTGATGGACGTAATTGAAAACGAAATTTCTAAAATAGACCCTAGCCTTGAAGTTAGAGAAACTTTTGCGGCTTATAGGCAAAATGAACTTTACAGAGAATCTTTAGAAAAAATGTTGGGCGGCAGGTTTGGCGCGGAAGGGGTTTTAGAAAAACAAATAATTCCTGAAAATGTAATAAAGCGATTGTTTTCTAATACTGTAAGCGTTAACGATGCAAAAAGGTTGTTAGGAAATAAATGGAATGCCGTTTTAGGTGACTATATAGCAATGGTGGCAGACGCAGCGACCGACAAAACAACCGGAGTTTTTAGCAGTGCTAATTTTAAAAATTTTTTAAAAAGCAAAGAGGCAATATTAAAAATTGCTTTTGAAGGACAAGAGCAAAAACTTCAAAATCTAATCGACTACACGACCCTTATGCGCACTATCTCAGATAGAATGCCGGCAAATCCATCCAGGACGGCGCCAACACTTTTAGAACTCGGTAAACAATTTTTAGGAATTGGAAATCTTTTTAATCAAGCAACCATAGCTGAAAAGGTTAAGGATTTAGCATTATTAAAACTAAACGAAAAAGCTACAAAGCAAGGATTTGAGCAATTACTGCAGAACAAAGCTGCAAAGCCCGGTCTTGGTATGTATAGATTTTTAGAATCTGCCAAAGGTATAAGTGCTTCTGGTTTTGAGGCAATGCAGCAGTTTTTAAAAGAATCTGCGAAAGGAGCTTATTTGGTAAAAGATTCAGTAAAAAGCATTTTTAGCGAGGACAAAAAAAGCCCCGTAAAACTACCTAACGATAAGGCATTGCGAGGCCTAGACAATAAAATGCTGCACATGGAGCAAAGCCTTGAAAATGTTTTAGATGCTTCTGGTGATATTGGGTATTACTTACCAGAACAAGACACTGCTTTAGGAATTATCAATACAAGGGTCATGCAATATTTAGCAACGCAAAGACCGGGTATAAAACAAAGTGGGCTTTTAAATGAGCCTAGAAACCCCACAAAATCAGACCAACAAAAATATTATAGAACTCTACAAATAGCTGAACAGCCTGCGGTAGTTTTAAAAAGAATCAAAGAAGGCACGCTTATTTCTAGCGATGTCAAAGACTTAAAATCCATGTATCCCGAAACCTATAATTATTTTTTAAACAACCTAACTGAAGAGATAATTGATAAAAAATCACAAAATAAACCTATACCATTTAGGATAAGAAAATCTCTTTCTTTGTTTACTGGAATGCCACTTGATACAACATTGCAACCGCAAAGCATACAAGCCGCACAAGCTACTTATCAGCCACAGCAACAGCCACAAAGTCAGTTGCCGCAAATGGCTAAAAAAAGTTCAAGAGTTTCTAAGCTTCCTTCTTTGACCGAGACTGATCAGCAAAGACGAATGCTTAATAAGTAATTTGTACCATTTAAACATTAATTGTAACTAGTAGCTCCACAAGAGCCTAACCCACAAGGACGAAACAAATATGTCATCACGACCACTTTTAAGGCCTCAAGTTGTTTTAGAACCTACTGTAGCTAATACAAATCTCACAAGTGAAGTCAGCAATGTAAACATGATTAGCTTAGTGAGCTATAACGTGTCCTGGCAAAATGGGGTCACTGGAACCGTCACAGTTGAAGGTTGTAATGACTATGTTAATCCTGTGGGAATTCAAGACCAGCAACAAGCTAGTGGTTCTTGGGTTACCGTTCCACTCACAGCAGCAGTAAATCCCGCAGGCGTAGCTGATGACGCTCTTATCGGTTTGGTAAACGTCCCTTTTGTTTATGTGAGACTTGTCTTTACTGATGGTAGTGCCGGAGCAAACACTGGCACAATAACAGCAACGGTTGCCGGTAAGGTGCAATAATGCCTAGCATTTTTTCAACAAGCGTAATACCTCAAGGGATACAAATTCTACCAAGCGTCGTTGATTTTCCGGTTACGGGAACGGACGGGCAACAATTAGTCGCTGCAGATACTAATACTATTTACGTTTACGATACATCAGTGCCGGGCTGGCAAGCTGTAGCAACTCCGGGCGCGGCTATAGCTATCACTGGGTTATTAGGTGAAGTGACTGCAACGGGACCAGGAGCAGTTAACGCTACTATTTCTAATGCAGCAGTCACAAATGCCAAACTTGCTGCAATGGCAGATAATACCATTAAGGGAAATAAATCAGGTGCTCCTGCATCCCCAAGTGACTTAGCTCTTTCTGATGTCACTGAAGCAACCTCTTCTGTTCTTACAATTAGCAACGGAACAAAAGCTATTGTTGGGTCTTCAAACTTAACCATCCAAGTCTTACAATCCTCTGCATTGCAAAGTGGGTATTTAAGTAGTGCCGATTATTCTACATTTAATAATAAAGTTTCTAGCGTGGGAGCTTCTGCCCCTATTGCATCTAGTGGCGGTACAACGCCCTCTATTTCAATTTCCCAATCCGGCGTAGCAACTGACGGGTATCTTTCATCAACTGACTGGAATACTTTTAATAACAAGCAAGTGGCTCTTGTAAGCGGTACTAATATTAAAACTGTTAGTGGTAATAGCTTACTTGGTTCTGGCGATGTTGGAACTATTGGCATTGATTATGGGGGTACAGGACAAACCACGGCTAATGCAGCTTTTAATGCGTTAGTGCCAGCACAAACGGGAAATAGCGGTAAATATTTACAAACGGACGGCACAAATACTTCATGGCAAACCATTTCCACATTACCCGCATACGCACAAGACAAAACTTTATATTCAACCGCTAGTGGGGCTGAGTGGAGAACTGTAGGCACCGGCTCTAGTGATTCAAGCTATCCTGCTGAAACTATTATTTTAGGGGCTGCAAAACCTACAAGTTTAAGCGGTACTAAAAATATGCTAATGAGCACTACTGCTCTTAACTATTTAACAACAGAATCAAGTAATATTATTTTTACAAATACATGGGTTCCGTTGTCTTCTGCTGGATCTTCAAATGTTGTTATTGGCATTGATTCTACTGCTAATTATTCAGGAGATAACGTAGTCATTGGGGCAAATACCTCTACAAATGGTCTTAGTTCTGTTGCAATAGGACGATCTGCAACTGTTTGGGGTAGAGGTATTGCAATTGGAAGATCGGCAAACGCAAATGGTTTTAATGGTGGCGATATTGCGATTGGACCTTATGCAAATGCCTCTGGTGGTTACGGAAGTATTGCAATTGGCGATACTGCAACTACTACAGGAAACTATAGTACTGTTTTAGGGCACACTGCTACCGCATCAAGTTTTACTAATGTGGTTGCAATAGGAAATGCGGCTAATTCTGGTGCCAATAATCAACTAATTATTGGATCAGGTGCGCGTGGTGGAACAGGTGATAGTAATTTAATAATCGGATATCAATCTGGAAGACAAACTGCGGGTCTTACAGGTGCAAATAATACCGTAGTTGGCTCTAGTTCATTTAACAACGCATCTCTTACTACAGCATACGAAAATACAATTATAGGTCAAGCTACTGCAACAGCAGTAACTATAGGTTATAGAAATAGCATTGTTGGACAAAATGCGGCATTACAATTAACAACTGGCTCTGAAAATACCGTTTTAGGTTATTATGCAGGCACCACAAATGCTAGTAGCGGTATTACAACTGGAAATCAAAACGTCTGTGTTGGCTCTAGAGCAGCTTTAGGAAGTAGCACAGATAGTAATGCTACAGCAGTTGGTTTTCAAGCTGCAGCAGCTACTAATGCAGTTGGCATTGGAGCTAATTGCAGGGAAAGTAGTTCTTATGGAACCTCAGTAGGAGCTAGCTGTTCCACGGTTAGTTCAACCAATACTTATACGGTTCGAGTAGGGTATGCAGTTGGGAATACTAATAACCCCTTTGGGCTTTACGTGGGGCCAATAGGAGGTGCTAGATCGGTTTTTGTTGGGGCGTTAACTAACGGAACTCGATTAGCAACAGCATACACTAATAATGACGATTGTATTTTTCTTGGTTATTCTGCTGGAAGCAGGTCACAAAGCACATCTAATGAACTATTTATCGACAACCAAGATAGAACCACTTATGCAGGTCAACAAACCAATTCTCTTATTTACGGAAAATTTAATGCAACTGTCGGCTCTCAAAGATTAACAATTAACGGGCAAGTCAATTTAACTCAAGGCGAAAAACACGCTTCACTTCATGGTCAAGTAGGAACAGCTAATGTTATTACAGCCACAGTAAACAATTACTACATTGGGGTTGATACTTCAGCAGCAGCAAAAACAGTAAACCTTCCCGCTGCCGCAACTGCTGGTGCTGGATTTGTTTTAGTAATTAAAGACGAAGGCGGTCTTGCTGGTACTAATGCAATTACTATCGACGCCGACGGCGCAGAATTAATTGATGGCGCGGCTACTCAGCCAATTAACGCAAATTACGGTTCTCTTAATTTAATGTGCAGTGGATCTGCATGGTTCATAATGTAAGGAAAAAATATGGCTTATAATATTGCACCTTCTAAACAAGATTTATTGGTTAGTGGCACCAATCTAAAAACAATTAATAGCAATTCACTTTTAGGAAGTGGTGATGTTGCTGTTCAAGATGTTTTAGTAAGCGGCACTAACTTAAAATCAATCAACTCTACTTCGCTTTTAGGTGCTGGCGATTTAGCAGTGCAAGAAGTACTAGTATCTGGCACTAACTTAAAATCAATCAACTCTACTACGCTTTTGGGTTCAGGTGACCTTGCGGTTCAAGAGGTTTTAGTTAGTGGAACCAATTTAAAATCAATCAATAGCACAACGCTTCTTGGTAGTGGTAACTTAGCCGTTCAAGAAGTTTTGGTATCTGGAACCAATTTAAAATCAATCAATAGTAATTCTTTATTGGGTAGCGGTGATTTAGCCGTTGCAAGCACTTCGCTAAGTAACCTTACTTCCCCGACAGCAATCAACCAATCATTGCTATTTAATCCAGATAACAGTTTAGATATTGGTGTTGATGGCGCAAGCAGACCCGCCGGAATACACGCGGCAAATCATGTAACCGCACCCACCATTAGAGCAAGAGATAACGTGTCAGGAGCAGGTCAGCACGACATTACCGTTAGGGGCGGCAATGGAACTACTGGAAATAAAGACGGCGGTAACTTAACTCTTGCCGGTGGTACTCCAAGCGGAAGCGGAGTTGCTGGCACCGTAGTACTACAAACTGCTGGGGTTACAAGAGTTGAAATCGCTGCAAGCGGAACTGCTGTAGTTAATGGTCAATTAGATTTTAATAGTTCATTAGTCGTCAATGCAATTCACGCGCAAACTGGTACTGCTAACGTAATAACAGCAACCACAAGTAATTATTATATCGGGGTTGATTCTACGCTTGCCGCTAAAACCGTGAATTTACCTGCGGCATCTAGTTGTGGTTCTGGCTTTACTTTAAAAATTAAAGACGAAAGCGGTACTGCTGCAACTAATAATGTAACTATTGATGCCGATGCCTCTGAAACTATCGACGGCTTATTAACTGCCGTACTAGCTGCTAACTACGGAGCGTTAGAGTTAGTTTGCAATGGCTCAAACTGGTTTATTGCTTAAACATATAAAAGGAAAATTATGGCGTATAACTACCCAATTTTTAATAATTTAAGTGTTTACGGAACGGGGGTTGACGGCGATTTAACGCTCACCTCATCAACCTATACAGGCGGCCCTTTAAGTTCTGGAACGCTAACGAGAGACGCACATTTTAAAAACTTAACTATTTCAGGTAGCGGACAAATAAAGTTAAGTGTTTTTAGATTGTTTGTTTCAGGAGTGCTAGATATTTCTGGCGCTACCGGTGTCGCTATTTTACCCGGAATAGGGTCAGCAGGAAATAATGCTACTACAGCAGTAGGGGCTGCTCCGGTTGCTGTAGTTGCCGGCGGCACTGTTGGGGGCACTTTTTTTTCTAGCGGCGCGGGCGCTAATGGAACTACCGGCGCGGGATCAAATGCCGCTCCCAACACACTCGGACTTAGGTATTTTGGCGGTTTAGTTGCGGCTTCCGGCAAAGGTGGTAATGCGGGCGCTACTTTAGGTGGAAATGGTGGAGGTTATATAGGTTCCACCACCGTTCCTTTTAATGGTTATGCTACTAGCCTTATCGGTCTTTCTAGTGCGGCCGCTGGTATGGGTGGTGGCGGTGGAGCGGGAGCTGGGGGAATATCTGGCGGCGGCGGTGGTGGCGGCGGTCAGGGTGGCTATTTTTTATATATTGTTTGCAATAAGTTTAATCGGTCGTCTTCAAATGTTTTAGGAGCAATACAGTCAAACGGATTTAATGGCGGCAATGGGGCAAACTCTTTAGGTGGTAACGCTGCTGGCGGCGGCGGGGCGAGCGCAGGAGGCGGTGGGTTCATTGTATTTTATTACAATCAACTTCTAGGAACTTCAGCAACTAATCTTTTTCAGTGCGACGGCGGCAATGGTGGTAATGGAGGAAACGGAGCTGGAACCGGAGAAGGCGGCACGGGTGGTGGTTCGGGCGGTGGTGGGCAGATTTATTTATTAAATCTTAATACCGGAATAAGCACTACAGCATTCGTATCGGCTGGCTCTGCAGGAAACGGTCCTACGGGAGCTACAGGCGGCACTGGCGCTACAGGAGCTCAAACTCGATTAACATTATAACTTTATGAGTGACTTAGACTTAAACAAGTTACACTTGCAACAAGTCTACGACCGATTAGTACGAATTGAAGAAAAATTAGATGCGCTTAATGAATTTAAAGTTACAAGTTTAGCAACTGTGCGTTTAGCATCAATGGTTGTATCGGGAGTTTGCGGATTAATTACAATGATAGTTTCTAGCGTTTTAAATTACGTTATTAGTAAAAACTAAAAAAATAAAAAGGGGATACTATGCCAGCATTCTTAATGCCATTACTTCGTTTATTTGGTCCGCAATTAGTTAAAGCTGCACTTGCTTTCTTGGAAAAAAAATATCCAGGAATTAAAGAAATTATTCTTACTATTCTCGACTATTTAAAATTAGAAGCAAACAAACAAGAAGCCGTCAGAAATGTCAGAGCCTCTTTATATACAAACGCGGTACTACCATCTCTAAAAAAAGATTCATGAGCCTTTTAGAAAAGCAAAAGCTTTTCACAAAATGCTTAAACAGGTTTTTAACTGATTTGCACTTGCGAGGCTACGAAGTCACGATGGGCGAAGTCTTTAGACCACCCGAAATGGCTGAAATTTATGCCTCGCAAGGTAGGGGAATAAAAAACAGTTTGCACACTTTAAAACTAGCCGTTGATTTAAATATTTTTTATCAAGGAAAGTTTTTAAAGACGGTGGAAGAATTAGAGATACCAGGTAAGCTGTGGAAATCTTACACTTGCAGCATTGCGCAAACTTGTTGGGGCGGTGATTTTAAAACGCCGGACGCAAATCACTTTTCGATTTTTCATAACGGAATAAAATAGTGTGATAGCATTTTAAATAATGCTACCACCTCGCATAAGCTCAGAAGAGCGGGTGTTTTACAAAGCCGTTCTGGTACTAGGCAAAGGTATATACAAAAAAAGATTTATTAGTGGAGAGATTCCTGCGTTTTTGAACGATGCAGCCCGCACCTATCATCTCAAAATGGTGCTTTGGGACTGCGGCGAAATTTTGCGTCTTAAAGTTTTAGTTTATAAATAAGGGGATATTTATGATTCAATGGCTCTTGGTTGCGTCATTGGCTATTAATTTAAACTTTGTATTGCGAAATGCTGCATACGAAAATGAGTGCTACGAATGCGATGCATACGAGGATTTTTTAGAAGAGTGGTATAAGTTTGATCAAGAAAGACAAGAAGAGCAAAGCGTAGAAGAATTTCAATACGAGCTTCCACCCGATGAAAATTACGAAGAACCGCCTACCGAAGAAATTTAAAATTGTTTACTTTGGCGCATGGCTCCGAGAAGAGGAATCGAACCTCTACCTGTGGGTTAACGGCCCACGGCACGACCTTCATGCTATCTCGGAGTATTTTTTAATTCCTAT
>Ga0172362_10001350_pt1 | contig 20955 bp, 12 predicted proteins | sample LakKivs1_kivu2a2_FD_114534 | JGI IMG/M metagenome (GOLD analysis project Ga0172362, IMG submission 114534) | Sediment microbial communities from Lake Kivu, Rwanda - Sediment s1_kivu2a2 | ecosystem: Environmental > Aquatic > Freshwater > Lake > Sediment | place: Rwanda: Western Province, Lake... | reverse complement strand
TGCCCATTTTTTCGTTCACCGCAGCAATCATGCCACACCGTTTGCACACGTAGACTTGATACTTGTCCGACGAATCGTACATGCGCCCGCGCGTGAATCGGCACGCTCCGTGCGCCACCATGCTGTCGCGCTCCATTTCGCCAAATCGGTGTCCTCCGTCGCGGCTGCGCCCCTCCGCCGGCTGCCGCGTCAAATTCACCATGGGACCAATGGACCGGCTGTGCTGCTTGTCGTTCACCATGTGCTTCAGTCGCTGGTAGAATGCGGGGCCGATGAACACGCTGGTTTCAATCTGCTCCCCAGTTAGCCCGTTGTACATCAGCTGGTTGCCGTTGCACTCGTACCCCAGCTTCAGCAGCTCTCGCCGGATGGTCTCAATGTCCAGTTCGCCGAACGACGTCCCGTCGCCAAACAAGCCCAGCTCCACTAGAACCATGCCGAGCAGCGTCTCCTTCAGCTGCCCGATCGTCATGCGCGACGGAATGGCGTGCGGATTGATGATGATGTCGGGCCGGAGTCCCTGCGCCGTGAACGGCATGTCGCGTTCCGGAATGATGTTGCCCAGCGTGCCCTTCTGCCCGTGCCGCGAGCTGAATTTGTCACCCATCACCGGTTTGCGCAGGGTCCGCACCCGCACCTTGCAAATGCAGTACCCCTCCCCGTTCCGCTCCAAGAACGTGCGATCAATGTAGGACTCCTCCTGCGTGCGATACGCCCGGCTCTGGTCCTCGTATTTAAGCACTTTCGTGGGATCGTTGCGATTGATGGGCACCACTTTCGCAATAATGATGTCGCGGTTCTCCACCAGCGTGTTTTCCGGCATCACGCCCTTGGCGTTCACCTTGTCGTAATTCCCGAATTTCATGCCCTTGGTTTTCGCAGAGTCGGGCTTGCATCGCACCTCTTCGTCCCCGTTGACTTTCTTGTCCTCGTCCTTCTCGGTGTGGTAAATCACCGTCTGGAACAAGCCGCGGTCAATGGAGCCCTGGTTCATCAACACGCTGTCTTCCTGGTTGTAGCCCGTGTGCGTCATGATGGCCACAATCACCGGCCCGCCCGACGGAATCTGGTCCAGCTTGATCATGCCCATAACGCGCGTGTCCACCAGCGGACGCGCGGGGTACGTCATCACATACGCCGTCTTGTCCATGCGCTTGTCAAAATTCGTCACGTACATGCCCATCGCCTGCTTCGCCATGGCCGACTGGTACGTGTTCCTCGGCGACTGGTTGTGCTCCGGAAACGGAATGCAGGACGCAATCACGCCGAATATGGTGCTGGGGTGAATCTCGCAGTGCGTGTACTTGTATTTGAACGCGTCGTCGCGCGGGGAATACAAGTCAGACGGTTTCATGGCAATCATGCTGAAGTTCTGTTCCTCCGGATCAATGTATTCAATCACCGCATTGCCAATCCGCGCGTCCGTGAGCAGGTCGTCCCATCCCAGCTCCTTGGTTCGCAGCCGCCGGATGATGTCATTCGTCACGTAAAGACCACCGGTTTCTTGGTTCACGCGCAACACCGGGCGCATAATGCGCCCCGCATCCGTGCAAATCCGTATTTCGTGGGTGCGATAGTTGAACACGACCGACGTGTAAATGTTGATGATCCCGCGCGTTTTTTTGTCCTTGAAATCGTTGTACAGCTTGGGCGCGTCTATGGCCATTCCGATCCAAGCCCCGTTCACGAACACTTTGACCTGCTCGTGCATTTGCGCGCGGGTTGCGTCTTCCAATGCAACAATGTAGGACCGTATTTGCTCGCGAATGTTGTCCGAACTGCTGATTGTGGTCACGTGCGTCATGTAGCTGATGTTTTTCACCACACCCACGCTGCCGCCTTCAGGGGTTTCGGCCGGGCAAAGGAATCCCCACGTGGTATTGTGCAGCTTGCGCGGCGGAATGAGCTTGCCGCTTTTGTCAATCGGCGTGTTAATGCGCCGCAAGTGGCTCAAACTGGAGATGTACGTGAGCCGATTCAAAACCTGCGCAACGCCGACTTTCGTGGAGCTCACGTTCTTAATGCCGAAGTCGCCCGTGGAAAGCGCCTTTTTGAGGCCGTTCTCAATGGTGGACGACTTGATGAGCTTGTACACGTTGGTGTTGTTTATGATGCTCAAATAATCGTCCGTGGAGCGCCACGATCCCGTGTTGATCTCACGAATCACTTGTTTGGACATGTCTTTCACCACCTTGTTAAAGTAATTGCGGAACAGGTTGTTGATGAGTGCTCCGGTCGTGTCCACGCGCTTGTTCACGTATGAATCGCGGTCGTCCTGGCGCGATGCGTCGCCGCTGATGCTCGCACCAACAAGGCGGTTCGCCATGTATCCCAAGAAATACAGCCGCTGTTTTTGAGTGCTGCAATGCGGAAACAAGTCGTTGTTCAAAATGTCGGTGGCGAATTCTCGTTTTTTTCGCGCACCCGCCTCCTTGTCCATATTCATCGGGGTGTACATCACGTGGCTCGTCATGATTTTCAGCGCATCCTCCTGGGTGAGCACCGTGTTCGCGTCAATGATTGACCCTTGCAGCGCTTCCAATGCGGCTGCATCCTTGGACAAATCCAACAAAATGAGTTCGCATATGTCCTTGTCGCTAATGACACCCAGTGCTCGGAACACGACGAACAATGGCACCGGTTGTTTGATGCGCGGAATCTGCACGTAAATCGGGAACCCGAACCCGTTGTTTTTGTTTGCAATCATCATGCTGATTTGCTTCGGGGAAATGCACTTGAAATCGGGCACCGACTTGATTTCCGCCAGCCAGTTCCACTTGGTGTTCCCTTTGGACACGTTGAAGCAATACACGCGGTTTTCGGCCGCGCGTTCTTGGGCCAGGACTGTTTTCTCGCTCCCGTGCATGATGAAGTAGCCGCCCGCGTCGTGTTTGCATTCACCGGTTTCTTGATGGCTCACGTGCTGGCACTGTTTTAGAACGCAAATGCCGGATTTCAGCATGATGGGCAGCTTTCCAATCGGAATTTTGGGGAGGAGTTTGTGGTGATACTGCACGTTTTCCAGGTTGGTTCCCGTGCGAACGGTGATTTGCACCTTGACGTCAATCATCATTGCCGATGCGTACGTAAAGTTCCGAAGACGCGCTTCATGCGGAAACATGAGCTTTGTGGCGCCGTTGTTTTCATGAATTTGCGGACGATACAGATTGAAGTGCGTAAACTCCACCTTCATTTCAAGCCGGTGTTTCTTAAGAACGCGGTCATAGTCCTGATCGGACGCGATGTGCACGGGGTTGAACATGTCAATCGTGCGCTCCAGCTGGCTGTAAACCAGGTCGTTGTAAGATTCCAGCTGGTGCCGCACCAGCTTCTCCAAATGCGAGTGTCCAAAATACGAGCCGATCATGTCCCATGGCTCTTCCACATATTGGCCGATGGCGGCCTCCGTTTCTTTCTTCAGGTCTGATTCTGATTTCGTTTTCGATAGTTGCGACATTCTTGACTGTAGACGGTTTGTGTGTATGTGTGTACGTATGTGAATGTCGGTTCACGGGCTAATTGTCAATTCAATTTTTATGTTTAAATTGATTTTGAGCATCATGCAAAATCCGCGTTAGTCGGGCATCAAATTCAAATATCCGTCTACAAATTCTTTACTCCACACATTGGATGCACATGCCCAACCGGAATCCATTGTCATGCGCATTTTTTCGGGGGTGGTGGTTTGATAGCAAAATGCATCAGAAACGCCGCTCGGAATGTAACCACGCAACCGATGCACGTAATTTGAAAATGTGGAAAGCGGATGACTGAAAAATTTGGTGCCGTGTGCACATATGATTTGCTCTACGATGCCATGGAACACGGGATTAATTTCCATAATGACATCCACGTGCATTAACACGTCGCGAAAGGTGACCACGGTGTAATTCATATGAAGCGCATTGAATTCGCTCAAATCCGCCGAATCCGTTGCAATGTAAATGCACGCGTTCGGGTTTGCAATGTGCGGCTCAATGTTTTTCATGACATCTTCCATGGAAATGCAGGTTGTTTTGTAATCACATTGCAGAAAATCTCCTCGTCTTACGTGCATTGCATAGTACTCGCCATCGGCACCACCGCACCGTTCACGTTTTAACCAGCCCACCACTTTCATGGCGGCTTCAAACATTTCGGGTCGGTAATGCACGTGCCTGTGCACATACCGTTTCACGCGGTTAGCCTCATCCGTGTTGGAATGGCGCAACATGGAATAAAATGTCCCCAACAAGCACTTATCAAAATGCACATATTTAGAATCAATTGGCAGGGTTACCTCGGTCCGATTTGAAAAACATTTGGGAAGGACCGAATTCTGACCTGAGTTATGGTTTGAATTACTCACATTGATGTAATTATGACATGTGTCAAAGTTATTCACATCATACACCGTGCATAATTTGTTTAACGCGTCGACATCCGGTTGTGTTTGTGCAATGTTTTCTTTGTTGCAAAAGTCGGACAATGTCATGACCGAAATTCCCAGATCATCGAAATCAAAAAACAAACGCAAATCATACCGCCATTTTTCTGATGACAAATGATCAATGTAGCACAAGTCTGGCACGACCAATACCCGGTTTGTGCAATATGCCAGCGCGCATGAAAGTTCAAATGAAAGGCGCACATTGTTCATTCCACCTCGCCAAGGAGTCACGATAATGTATTTGTCATTTGGCACGTAAGATGACAACGGGGTGCAATTTATTTTTTTCCAGTAGTGTGCATCCTTCTCATGATTATCATGCAATGCGTCCATTTTCGTAGTGTGTCTACATGGGCAGCCTTTATTAGTTAATTATTATTGAATGCGATTTCAATGTGTAATATGTGTCAAAATATATTATAGTATGACATATATTTGTTAGGCAATCTCTCATTGCATGAATTCAAAAAAACAAATCACGATTGATCCGTCCATGTTGAATGGCGGGGTTGTTGCCCACAACGTCACGATGAAACGGCAACGAAAAATAAAACCGCCGGTTGCGCTGCTGCGACCCAGCACCGTGAAAAAAAACTTGCTTGAAAAGATAAAGGATTACAAGCGGCGCAATGAAGAAACGATCGCACCCGACCAGTCGCAACCAAAAATGACGGACACGGATTTGGCCAGCCAATTCAAAACATCGTCAAACTATTTAGAACAACTCATGAACAAAAAAAAAGAGGGACGGAAGGCCAAACCGAAAGTGGCTACCGTGCCTCAACCCCAGCCCCAGCCCCAGTATGTGCCTCAAGTCATCGTGCCCCAGCCCCAGTATGTGCCTCAAGTCATCGTGCCCCAGCCCCAGTACGTGCCTCAACCCACCATGCACCAGGTCGTTCCTCAGGTCGTTCCTCAGGTCGTTCCTCAGGTCGTTCCTCAGGTCGTTCCTCAGGTCGTTCCTCAGGTCGTTCCTCATTCCGGGTCCGACAATTTCGACATATCATTGGAACTGCCTCCCGAACTCCAGATCAACCCCATTGTTCAAGAAACCCCCTTAAACATGAACCACATGCCGGTTATTAATCCCGTAATGAATGCACCCGCACCAGTAGCCGCGCCAGTAGCCGCACCAGTAGCCGCGCCAGTAGCCGCACCCATAATGCAAATAAAAAACGACGTCCCGTACGGGTGTTTGCGCAACGGGAATAAACCAACGTATCGCATGTATCACCGAAAAATGCAACCTCCTCAGATGAGCCACAACCACAACCACAACCACAACCACACCCTGAAAAAACCGGTTACCATGGACACAAATGCACCCCTTGTCGCACCCATTAATCCCGAAATTGACGCGGATGAAACAGCACTCATTCAGGAACGGCAGCGCAAATTGCGAGAGTTGCAAGAAAAGGCGGCAAACGCAAATGCAAATGCAAATGCAAATGCAATCGTGTATCCCGATGTGACTCGCCAACCCGAACACACGAAAATACAAATAAAACAAACCATCACCAAAAAATACAAGCTAGGGCGATCGCCGGGCGGCAACGTGGTAAGCGTGCTAATAAAAAACAACGACACCCGACGCAAGGTGCAGGAAGAGTGCGGCCTCTTGAAACGCGAGCCAATCATAGACGTCCGCAACTACTTGCACGATCACGGCCTGCTGAAGGTGGGATCCGACGCGCCCCCCGACGTGCTCCGCAACATGTACGAATCGGCCAAACTAACCGGCGACGTCAACAATGTCAACAAAAACGTCATCTTGCACAATTTCATGAACGCAGCCAATGCAACCGCATGACACACGCACACGCACACGCATCATGCATCATGCACAAAAAACACAAACACAAATGCATTTAAAGAGAGAAATTCATATGCAAATAACAATGCATACGAACTAACGAACCCTATGGCCCTTATTAAAGAATACTTTCGCTTGTCCACCGACGCGAAAACCAAATACGGCCCCAAAACGTTCCTGCTAATGCAGGTTGGCGCGTTCTACGAGTGTTACGGCGAAACCACGGATCGCGCCCACATTGACGAATTTTGTCGCGTGTGCGAACTGGCCTGCGCCAACAAGTCGCCCGGTATCATGATGGCAGGGTTCCGAGATTACAGCCTGGAAAAGTATTTGAACCGGCTGCAGGAGGCCGGCTACACGGCGGTTGTGCATTCGCAGGACGCGCAAATCAAGGAGGAGCGTGCCCTGAGCGGCGTCTACTCACCCGGCACGTTCTTCACCGCCGAATCGGTGGCGCTGTCCAACAGCGTGGCCTGTGTTTGGCTGGAGCGCATGCGCGCCAAAACGGTGATCGGCATGGCCAACATTGACGTCTTCACCGGTCGGTCCAGCGTGTTTGAAACGGAGACGGAGCTCATGCACGCCCCCACCACATACGACGAACTGGAGCGTTTCATTTCAACACACGCTCCGAGCGAGGTTATACTTATTTCGGAGAATTTCTCTCAAAGGGAAGTGGAGGATTTGCTGCATTTCACTGGCATTGCTAACTGCGCTCGGCTAATTCATCGCCTAGATTCGGCTGATGCCGCAGTGCAGAAATCCAAACGGCAAGTGTATCAGCGCGAGATCATGGCGCGGTTTTTCGGTTCCATTGGATCCGTGGGATCCGTGGGATCCGTGGGATCCGTGGGATCCGTGGGATCCGTGTTGATGCAGTTCGCCACGCACGAATTCGCCACGCAGGCTCTCACGTACTTGCTGAATTTCGTGCACGAGCACAACCCGCAGCTGGTGCACCGCATTGCAGAGCCCGCATTTGAAAATTGCTCGGACCGCATGGTGCTGGCCAATCACTCGCTCAAGCAGCTCAACATCATTGACGACGACAACAGCGGCGCCAAGGGCAAGTGCTCCTCCGTGTTCAAGCTGCTGAACAACTGCATGACGCCCATGGGCGCGCGCCACTTTCGTACTCGGTTGCTGAACCCGTCCTGCTGCGCGGTGAAGATTCAGCGCGAGTACGACATCACCGCGCACTTGCTTTCGTCAACCGGTGTAATAGACGCTTGGCGCCCCCAGCTGGCGCAGCTGAAAGACTTAGAAAAATTCAGCCGCTTGATCATGATGCGCAAATGCGCGCCCCAAATGCTGCACTCGGTTTACGGCAACTTGGTCGTCATCGGCGACCTGCATTCGGCGATTGACTTCACCACTTCGGCATATTTGGACGCCACAAATCCGACCCCGACCCCGAATCCAACTGCATTGGAATCCGTTTCGGACATTTGCGCACGGTTGCGCCTGCATTTGGACACCACTTTCCACATGGACAAGTGCGCCACCGCGGGTGCCGACCTGGGCGATTGCGACTTTGTACGCCCCGGCATCAGCGCCGAGCTGGACGCGTTGCGATTGAAAAACGAAACCGGAATTAAAACGCTGTCTGAATTAAGGACTTATTTGAATTCTCTCGTTTTGTGTGGAGAGAAACCCAAAAGTACCACAACTGCTGGGTTGGCAAATCTGAAATACGACGGAGCGTCGTCGGATGTCGTCCGAATCCATGAAACCCCCGTGCAAGGGTTGTCTTTGCAAGCCACTAACCGACGCACTAAGCTGCTTGCCGATCAGATCAAGCAGCAGAAGCTGGATCAAGTGTGCATTGGACCAGACAAACGTTGGTTCTCGCTCTTGGCGCTCACGTTTCCCAAGGCCACCAGCGCAAACCACGAAATCACGAGCCCGCAGTTGGACGAACTGTGTCGCGGCATCCTTGCGTCCAAACAAAAAATAAAAGAATGCGTGGCCCAAATTTACGCCGACTTCGTGGACAAGCTGCGCGACTGGAATCCCGCGTTCCAGCAGCTCATTCATTTTGCGACCACGATGGACCTCCTGCAGAACCAGTGCCACATGGCCGTCAAACACAAGTTCTGCAAGCCGGTCATTGTGGCGGAAGAAGGCATGAAATCGTTTTTTGACGCGCGGGACCTGCGCCACTGCCTCATTGAGCGGCTGAACGAGGACGAAACATACGTGGCGAATGACGTGGCGCTGGGTTTAGCGTCAGCGAATGCAGCTGATGGCCCCGAGAAGGACGGCATGCTCATCTACGGCACCAACGCGGTCGGCAAAACCAGCCTCATTCGCGCAGTGGGCATTGCCATCATCATGGCGCAGGCGGGGCTCTACGTGCCGTGCTCTTCGCTCACGTACCGTCCTTATACCACCATCTTCACGCGCATCCTGGGCAACGACAACTTGTTCAAGGGGCTGTCCACCTTCCAGGTGGAAATGAGCGAGCTGCGCGTCATCCTGCGCACGGCCACCGACCGCAGTCTCATTCTCGGCGACGAGCTGTGCAGCGGCACCGAAATGGACTCCGCCATTGCCATCTTTGTTGCGGGACTGTCGCACCTGCACCGAGTGGGATGCACTTTCCTGTTTGCAACGCACATGCACGAAATCAACGGCTACGACGAAGTGCGCTCACTGTCTCGGCTGTGCATGAAGCACTTGACAGTGGCGTATGACAAATGCAAGGACACCTTAATTTATAATCGCAAGCTGGCGGACGGCCCTGGCGCCAGCATGTACGGCTTGGAAGTCTGCAAATCGCTGCATTTGCCCGACGCGTTCTTGGAGTTCGCGAATGCGGTGCGGCTGCGGCATCGTGCCCCGCCGTCCGACATCGGCATCCTGTCGTTTGAGCCGTCGCATTTCAACGCGCACAAGCTGAAGGGGGTGTGCGAGCGGTGCGCCGTGGAACTGGCACAAGAAGTGCACCACTTGCTGCCGCAAAAGGACGCCGACAGCCGGAATTACATTGGTCACGTGCCGAAAAACCACGTGGCCAACTTGATGGCGCTGTGCACCCGGTGCCACGACGAGGTGCACAAAGTGGGGGTGGGGGCGAGTTATATGTGATGTGTTGCGCTGAGCGAGACTATCACCGTGTTTTTTTTATTTTTCTTGTGTTGCGATTCCTATTTTTTTTTTTTAGTTTTCCTCCACTACTGGAGTCGGGCTGATCTATTCTTTCAAACTGAAAAACGATTGCGGACCTTTCTCCTGTCCCACCCATGGGTTCTGGTGAATGCCGAATATCTCCTTTAAATAAGAGACACACGCAGTTCTCTCTCACATCGCCCATTTGTTCCCACAAATTTATTTTTACTTCGCGGTCTGGCGGCGAAGACCCATGTTCCTTATAATATTTCCAAAATTTAGCACGTTGTTGAGGAGTCTCGCTTGGTTGAGGAGCATAAAAAATAATGTTTCCTCCTTCCACATCCTTGTCTTTAATTAAATACCATATCATTGTTATTGTATTGTAAGACACTCCCGTTTTATCATCAGTGTGCTTCTCCAATAATCCCAACTGTCTTTTTGAATGAGTTGTTGCATACGTGTGAAATTCCACTAACTCTGTGTTTTTTAGTGGTCCTACTTCAAAATCATCACTACTATCTCTCGCAAATTTTTCTGCTATTTTGTGTGATACTATCGCGAGTGCATTCAAATCTATTTCTGGTTCAAATGGAACAAACTGCCCATTGGGCACGGATTTCATGGATTTCGGTTTGACTTCGCCATAGGTCCTCTCATGCGGTATCCATCTTTTATAAAAAAATAATTTGTTGTATTTATTTTCAGTTACATGTATTATCCTTTCTGGTTCAACCGCGGCACCGGTGGCTTCTAAATCTCTAGCCTTTTTTTTGGCGCGTTCAACTTCAATATTTTCCAATGATTGTTTTGTATTTTCTTCTAGCACTTTGTATGCCTTAAGCTCTTTGCATTTTTCAATTGGAAACTGGTACAATCTTACACTGCCTGCATATTGATTTCCCAATATCTTTTCAATTCTATTTGCGGTTGTTTCATCCATATACTTATTCAAATCCTTAGTTATATATCTTTCTAAGTGACCTTGCGACTTTGTCCGTCTTAATGACATTGATTCTACTCAATGCAACAATACAACAATACAACAATACGACAATATAATTATGTGATATTAAAAAATCACATGATTTCAAAAAAATTGATTTCAATTTAGTATTTGAAGTCAGGCCATCATGTTATCTTGTTTACTGTAACAATGAATCTGTTCATTCTCTCATTGATCCCGACCGAAGCCGCCGAAGCCTACATGGACAAGCACGTCAACAAGATTTTGCTGGAGGCGGTGCAAATGTTGTGCACGGCAATGCACGTCTTGGTGCCCGACACCCCAATCAAAGATGCGCTTTACAAACAAGCGCATTTGAATCATCCCGTCAGCATTTGGGTGCGCATGTCGCGCGACAACTTCATCTGGACGCTGGACCTCGTGGAGGCGTTGCACGAGGAGTGGCGTTTCCGATACGGCCACCCCGAAACCAAATTCCATCGGTCTTATGATGTAGCCCAGTTGCTGCGCCGCAATGTGCCGCGCGACGATTTATTCCCGTGCCCCCGTGCGGGACTCACTCCCTTTGCACTAGCGATGCCGGATGAATACAAGGCGCGCAGCGGCAATGCAGTTGAGTCATACAAGGCATACTACATGTCGCCCGAAAAACAGCGCATTGCCACCTGGAAGAAGAACCGGACCGCGCCGGAATGGTACACGCATTCGCAATCGCATTCTGATTCTGTGACACAACCCAAACAACCCAAACAACCCAAACAACCCAAACAAACCAAACAATCCACAACCCGCACCAAAAATAAATAAAATATGCACAATATATATTATTTTTTTTCAGTAAACAACATACAACATACAACACACAACATGAATGCCGAACAACCAAGCAATGGCGTCAATCTGATGGAACTGGCGAATCGGTTCGGCCAGTACTTCATAGAAAACATCGCCTCCATATCCATTGTGGTGGTCGTCCTCATTGGCGCGCTGGTGTATCAGCAAATCATGCACGTGCAGCTCGGGGCGGACATTACCGAAAATGAATCAATTGGCCCAACTAGTGGCGCCGGATCAAAAACGGTCGTCGTGGAAACGTTTGACCAACCCGATTCGCTGGATGCAAAGATGCGGGCCGGATTTTGCAAGTCACATTTAGGCAAACCCGCCGACTTGGAAACCGCGTGCGGCAGGATGAGCAAGCACTCCTGCACGGCCACGTCGTGCTGCGTTTGGGCTAAAATGGATTCCAAGGAGTCGTGCGTGTCTGGGAACCAGCACGGCCCCATTTTTAAGCACGGATCCAGCGGCGCCCCCAAACCGTTGGACTACTACTACTTTGAAAACAAGTGTGTGGGAAATTGCCCGAACGAATGAAATTCAAAAAAAAAATATAAAAATGTTGCGTTCATGTATAAACCCACGCAAACCACGCAAAACAATACAATAAAATGTCATCATTGGGACATTCATCGGTTCACGCCCCCTCCAATCAAATTCTGCAACCCATCATAGACGGCGGTGCAAACCCTCCAAACGCGCATTTTACCAACGCATATGGCAGCATAGTTGGCGGCATAACCGGATGCGGTGGCGCCGGTGGAAGCGCAGCCGCCCTTGCCGGAAACCCCGGATACAACATTGTTTTAAAACAATCAGGCGGAAACATCGGGTCACACCGCCAACATCGTCGTGGAGGGTATAAGCGCAGCAATAAGCGGTGCAAGTGTCACGGAAGCAGAGTCAGCAAGCGTTGCAAGTGCCGCGGAAAGTGCCATTGCAAGGCCCAAAGCAAGAAGAGGCGCAACCAAAGCAGGAGGCACCACCGCGGCGGCATGGTGGCATTTTCGCCCGCCTCGTTTTCCGGGCCAAACCCTCCTTACCACCAATACGGGAGCAACATTCCCAATTCACCGGTTTTTGCGCTGGGGGGAACACTGACACCGGCTCTAAGTGGCATGGCAAACCCGCCGCTCATTGACGGCCCCGTCAACCGTTGCAGTTGAGAGATGCGATGAAATGAAATATATTATTTTATATACAATATATAACAATATACGACAATATACAATATACAACAATACACGCAAGTAACCAAACCAATCCAATGTCTTGCACCGCGCCGATTGACATTCCGACCTCACAAAATGTGAACACGATTTCCGGGACATTCAACTGCATTTACGATGCCAATATGCTGGTCGGGCAATCGGTCACGCTGGCAACCGACTTGTCCCATTTGACGATCCCGTGCGGTGCATCTCGCAACAACAGCAAGGTGTCGTTTTACACGGCAGGGACGTACATCCCCACTGAAATCCGAATTTACAAGCCATCGCTGCACACGTACAACGGCGCGCCTGCCGACGCGGAACTGCTCATTGTGCACTCCGCCGTCCAGCAAAACCGCGGGTCGGACGGCTTGATTGTGAGTGTGCCCATTTCCATCGGGGGCGGAAGCGGCACGTCCGGACTGGACGCCGTCATTCAGGCCGCCAACACGCTGAACGCCGGCACAGTTGCGCTAACGCCGTCTGCTGCCATCGGCGACGACGACGTAAACGCCAACGATTTGATTCCGTCAAAAAGGTACTACGTGTACAACGGGTCACTGCCCTACGAGTCGTGCGGCGGCAATTATTATTACGCCGTTTTCACGGACCCCATTGCAATTGCTGGGCCGATTAACAACCTGGTTGCCAGCAGCATTGCAGTGACCCCGCCCCCGTCGCTGCTCCAAAAAAGCAAGAGTGGGCCAAACACGGGTGGTTCCAGTGATGGCGACGACGAACCCGTGTTGTTTGAGATACTGCAGCAGCCGGAGGATTGCGATGATGCCGCAGGAACCGCAGACACCACCGGCTCGGTGGGAGCCACCTCAAGCGACTTGAATTTCAACACACTGTATGTGCTGTGGGGACTTTTAATTTGTTTTGTTTTGTGGGTTTTGTGGGTCATATGGGGGTACATTGGTGGGTCTGCGAATGGGTCCGTCGTTGATGCCGTGGTTGATGCAACCTATCCAATTTAAACCCGGGTGTATCCTAGCGACGTTTGGTCCAGTTGGTTGGGATGAAAGGATGCCGTGGCACTGCCGACGGTGTTGTCGGCCAGCGGCGCCCTCAGCGCCACCATTTGTTCTTCCAGGGTCACGGGAAACTGGTTGAACGCGGAGAGTTCCTCGCTCTTGCGCTTCTCGCTCGGGACGTATGCCTCAACCGCTGCGCTTCCGTTGGCCGCAGAACGGCGAATCAGCACATATGCTGCAAACAGGCCCAGCACCCCGACCAGCGCATGCGAATGCATGAAAAAGGACAGGGCGACGACCACCACCGCAATGTTGCCTAAAGGCGTGTCAATGTAAGGGGCAATCACGTCCGGAGTGGGGACGTTCAAAACGACGTACAGCACAATGAGCACCGTGAGCAACAGCTCGTGCTTTTTCGCGGATTTTAAAACAGAATTCATTCGGGAGGGGAACGCGTGTGAGAACGAACGTATGTATAATATGTAATAATTATATATTTTATAATTATTGGTATGATTTAAAATTGAACCAAATCCAGAACGTGCACGGAACCAACCAACCACAACAACAATAACCTCAAGGGAACCAGAACCAACAACCTCAAGGGAACCAGAACCAACCTATCACAAAATCCAAAATCCAAAATCCAAAATCAGCATCATGACGTATTTGGGCCCCCGCGGATACACCGTTCACAAAGAGAATTTGGACGAGGACGAACGCAAATACATCCGCACGGAACTCACGATTCGTCCGTACATTCCTAAAGCACCCGTGCAGCCCGCCGCCTACCCCATTTATCGCGAGTCCCCGCTAAAAATGTACGTGCCCCGCTACTTCGGAATAGGCGCGTACGGCCCGCCCGATGCCATCAAAATCGGCGCCGGTGATCCAATCAGCCCAGAGGTCACATTCCAAGGCGACATGCGCGACTACCAAAAAGACATTGTGCGAAAGTATTTGAACCACGTGGGCGCCGCCGGTGGCGGCCTGCTGGATGTGGACCCCGGCAAGGGCAAAACCGTGATGGCGCTCTACATCCTGGCGCAGCTCCGCCGAAAAACGCTGGTCGTCGTGCACAAGTCCTTCTTAATGAACCAGTGGATAGAGCGCATAGAGCAGTTCCTGCCGGGCGCGCGCGTGGGCCGCATCCAGGGCCAGGTCGTTGATATTGACGACAAGGACATCGTGCTCGGCATGCTGCAGTCGCTCTCCATGAAGGAGTACCCCGCCGACATGTTTGACAGCTTCGGGCTGACGGTATTTGACGAGGTGCACCACATGGGCGCCGAGGTGTTTTGTCAGTGCATGATGAAGGTCACCACGCTCTACACGCTCGGGCTGTCGGGCACCATGCAGCGCAAGGACGGGCTGTCGAAAGTGTTCAAGATGTTTCTGGGCGACGTGGTGCACAAGGAGAAGGCGGCGTCCGAGCACCGCGTGGTCGTCAAGGCGATTAATTACTGCGTGGACGACGCCGCGTTCAACGAGACGGAATACGACTATCGCGGCAATCCGAAATTCAGCACCATGATTTCGCGCGTGTGTGACTACGCGCACCGCAGCGAGTTTATCCTGCGCGTTTTACAAAAAGAGCTGGCCGAGAACCCCGACCAGCAGGTCATGATTTTAGGGCACAACAAGTCGCTGCTCACGTATTTGCATAAGGCGATTGAGCACCGCGGCATTGCCGGCGGGTCAGTGGGGTATTACGTCGGCGGCATGAAGGAGGCCGACCTGAAAGCCAGCGAGTCGCGCAAAGTGATCATTGCCACGTACGCCATGGCATCCGAGGGTCTGGACATCAAGACGCTCACTACGCTCATCATGGCGTCGCCCAAAACGGACGTGTGTCAGTCGGTGGGGCGCATTCTGCGCGTAAAGCACGGCCGCCCGCTGGTCATTGACATCGTGGACCAGCAAGACATATTCCGGAACCAGTGGCACAAACGGCGGGCTTATTACGTCAAGCAAAACTACGACATCCTCATGACGGACAGCCCGACGTACGATGCACATCATCCAGTGCAATGGATGCTGAATTATGTGGCCAAAGCCCAAAACACGGACGCCAAGGACAACAAGGCCAACAAGTCCAAAGCATTGGACTCAAATGCAAAGGAATCAAAAGAAGCAAAAGAAGCAAAAGAAGCAAAAGAAGCAAAAGAAGCAAAAGAAGCAAAAGGATGGATTGGATTGCCCATTGACTAAAAGTGTAAAAAATCATAAAAAAAGTGTTAGTTTTTTATGATTTTTCTGTTTTGGTTTGTTTTGGTTTTGGTTTTGTCCAAAATTTGCACATGGATTGCTTATTCTTCGCCTTCTTCTTCTTCTTCTTCTTCTTCTTCTTCTTCTTCTTCTTTTTCGTCTTCGTGTGATGCCTCAATGGCGTGTGTCGGCACGTAAGGGATGAAGATGGAATCCTCCGGGGTCGCAATGCACACGGGTTGTCGCGGATCAGCGAACCGAAACAGGTTGGAGAACGCCAACATGTTGACCAAGCTCCACACTTGTTTGACAATGTGGTGCAAACGGTCAAATGCATCTTCCGCAAAAGGTGTGCCCATTCTGAAATGTTGCGACAATTTGGCACGCAGTTCTTGGCTGCACTCGGTCGCCGATTGAAATGATGCATCAATCATTCGCAGCGTGACATTGATCTCCGAGAAACTGTTGCCCACGCCCAGAAGCAGTTGTGCCGCATGACGCTGTTCGGCATTCATTTCGTGCGTTTGCACTGGCATTGTCACTTCACCTTGGCCTTCAATGTAGGCGTCCGTGTTGTCAAACGCGTGCTCGTGGTACCGGCTAGCGACACTATTCACCGTCTGCAATGTCTTGATTGCGCACGCAAACTCGCGCATGTAGATTTCGGCCAGCATGTCAGCCATAATTGGATCGGAGGGCTTGAGTCCGGACAAGATGGGTCTCTGATTGCGAACATGGTCACGCATGTTGGTGGCAACCGAAGTTGTAATGATTCGGTGGTTGGATCCAGGATTGGAACGAAGGTAGGCAAACATATTGTCTGATTTGTTTTGATAGTTGAGAAACGCTGACACCTATTAGCATTCAAAAAATAAGAATCAATTTTTTCGGGAATGCATTGAATTTTGGACCGACATTTTATGAATTGCATGATTTTTCACATTTCACACATATTCAACGGTTCGCTGCATATATGGTCTCCGATTTTTCCATCCAAAAAAAGTTCCGCAAAACACCTAGCAACGCGTCGATTTTCCCAAAAGTATTTCGTCGATCTCGATTTTGGACATCATCGATGTCCATTTTCTGAAACTTTTTCGACTCTTGTGCAAATTCGAATCGAAAAAATAACAAAAATATTTGACAGATAACTTATGTAAAAACGAGAGCATAATGGTCACATAAAGTATTGATCCAAAAAAAAGCGATTTTTTGGACCGAAACATTTATGACATGTGATACCACATCTGTCCGAAGTTTGCCTATTTTGGTTTTAAAACGAAAATAGGCGCTGCATAAGAATACATTAACGACGCAAAATTATCAGACCATATATCATGTGAAAAAATCGTCATTTATTGTCGCCTATTTTTGTTTTATTTTTGAATAAAACAAACCTAGGCTGACACCATGAACGATTAAAATTGTAAATTGTTGCCTCATTGACTTGCATGCAAATTATGCACTTATCAAATGGTTTTAAAACACTAGATAAAAATAGGCACGTGTTATACATCCATTGTTGCATTAATGGGTTAAAATTGAATTAAAATTCATTGAGTAATGTAATACATGATACATGGTTAATGCAATGCATAATGACACGAAACCCCAAACGATGCGTTGAACCAGGATGCAGTAAATCTGCCCAAGGCAAAACAGACAAATGCATATTACATGGTGGCGGCGCACGATGTGTTGAATTAGGATGCACTAAATCTGCCGTTGGCAAAACTTACAAATGTGTTAAACATGGTGGTGGCAAACGATGCGTTGAACTCGGTTGCACCAAAAGTGCCGTTGGCAAAAGTGACAAATGCTTCACACATGGTGGCGGAACCCGATGTGCATTTCTAGGTTGCATAAAGAGTGCCCGAAACAAGACTGATAAATGCATTAAACATGGTGGTGGCAGCGGCAGCAAACGATGTATTGAACCAGGCTGCACCAAAAGTTCCGTTGACAAAACAAACAAGTGCGCAGCACATGGCGGCGGCAAACGATGTGTTGAACCAGGATGCACCAAATGTGCCATTGGCAAAACTGATAAATGCATTGAACATGGCGGTGGTAAGCGTTGTACTGAACCAAGTTGCACCAAAAGTGCCCAGAGTAAAACGGATAAATGCTTCGCACATGGCGGTGGTAAGCGTTGTACTGAACCAGGATGCACCAAAAGTGCTCAGGGAAAAACCGATAAATGCATTAAACATGGCGGCGGCGCACGTTGTGTTGAACCAGGCTGCACCAAAAGTGCCAGAAGCAATACCGATAAATGTGTTGAACACGGTGGTGGCAAACGTTGTCCAAACTGCATCACTTGGCCAGATTCTCGCAGTGGTTCAACCACATATGATGGATACTGTGCAACGTGTTTCAAGCAGTTGTTCCCAACCGATGAACGAAGCAAAGTCATTTACACACACACGAAGGAAATCCGGGTTCGCAATGCAATCAATGATGCTTTTGAAGGATTCATACATGACACGCCATTGTACACAGGACACTGTAATTGCACCCATCGGCGTCGTATTGATCATCGGAAACTGATTGGCGCAACGCTTCTCTGCATTGAGACCGATGAGTTTGGTCATGCAGGTTACGACCCTAAGGATGAGGAATTGCGATATGATGATCTCTACATGGTACACAGCGGAAAATGGGTATTCATCCGTTTCAATCCAGATGGAAAGGGAGTGGACATGGTGGATAAATTGGTTCGTCTCATGGAGGAAATTCAAATACAGATTGACCGTATTGAAAATGATGAAAACAATGAATTATTGGAAATTATTAAGTTGTATTATTAACCACTACATATATGGTCTCAAAATTTTCCATCCAAAAAAGTTCCGCAAAACACCTAGCAACGCGTCGATTTTCCCAAAAGTATTTCGTCGATGTCGATTTTGGACATCATCGATGTCCATTTTCTGAAACTTTTTCGACTCTTGTGCAAATTCGAATCGAAAAAATAACAAAAATATTTTATGTATTAATCATGTAAAAACGAGAGCATAATGGTCACAAAAAAAATGGAGCAAAAAAAACCGAGTTTTTGGACCGAAATATTTATGACATGTGACACATCAAAATGCATCGTGCCTATTTTCGTTTTAAAACCAAAATAGGCGCTACATAAGGATCTAATGGCAATGTAAATTCACCACATCATAATGCATCTAAAAAATGTAATCATTTATTGTTGCCTATTTTTGTTTTATTTTTGAATAAAACGAGCCTAGGCTGACACCATAAGATTTTTTTACAGTTGAGTTTATTCATACCATACATGATGTAAAACAATGACCATGCAATGTGTTTTAAAACACTAGATAAAAATAGGCAAATATCCAATTTTTTATGTATAAGTATATAAACACATATCCAATTGATTTAGCATTGTCTGTAATAAAATGAATGATGATACTCACCAAACACGATTGGTATGTGATGCGTGCAATTATTCGTGCACGAGAAAAAGCCACATGACCCAACATTGTGAAACTGAAAAACACCAAGCCAAAATAAAATGTGCGTCCCAGTCCCAGTCCCATGCCTCATCCAACAACGCGTGCGCGTGTGGTAAAACATTTGAGTTGCGGTCGTCCCTCTTCAATCACAAGAAGACGTGCAAGGCAACCGTAGCAGCGACGTCCAACGAGGATGCGTCCATGTCGCTGACTGTGGTGGAAAAAGAAATTGCAATGGTGACCAAAAAGACGCAAGAGATTGCGGACAAGAACGAGGAGCTCATGGATTTGAAGACCATGGTGCAAATGCTGTTGAACGATCGGAACGCGATGTTTGACAAAAGTCACGAGATGATGATGAAAAACCAGGAGGTGCTGCGCGAGATGACGCAACAAAACCAGCAGCTCATTCAAACCATCCAGGAGATGACGCCGAAAATCGGGAACGGCAACATTATCACGACGCACAACACGCAGTTCAACCTGAACATGTTTTTGAACAACGAGTGTAAAGATGCGGTCAAGCTGAGCGATTTTGTAAAAACTCTCAAAATCACGCTCCAGGATTTGGAGTACACGAAGACCAAGGGGATTGTGGAGGGCGTGAGCTCCATCATTGTGAACAATTTGAAGGGCATGGACGTGCACAAGCGCCCGATTCACTGCACGGATTTGAAGCGCGAGACCATGTACGTGAAGACGGACGAGTGGATCAAGGACGAAGACAACGAGTACGTCAAAAAATTCATTTACATGGCGTCCTGCTATCAAACGCGCATCATTCAGGATTGGATGGATGCGCATCCGGGGTGGGAAAACAAAGAAAAAATGCACGTTGAATATCAGACGATATGCAAAGAGCTGTACAAGAACATTGAATGCGACGACAACGCGCACAAGAAAATAATCAAGGCGTTCATCAAGGAGGTGCACATTCCGCGGACGGGTTTGTGATGTGATGTGATGTGATGTGATGTGATGTGATGTGATGCACTGTGGTTGGGATCCATGAAAAAAAAATAAATTAAGTGCGTTGTATTGCGGCAAATTTAGTTGATATCATATACTATAACCCCGTGTTCGAATCCTATACGCTTGTTGAAAATGGGACAAATGTTGTCTCGCGAAGACGAAGAGGGACAGGAACAGGAACAGGATCAGCAACAGCATCAGCAGCAACAGCAGCAACAGCATCAGCAGCACGAAAACACCACCGACGAGCACGCGGAACGACCCCGGCAGCGAAAACGTAATGTAGCCGCCGCAGCGTTGCGTTCGCGAAAATCCAAAACGTCCACACAGGGTCGCACGCGACGAAATCGCGCAAACGCAATCAATTAAGACGCATAAGGCTGCATTTCCATTTCAACTGTCCAGCAGGGTGGGCTGATACGGTGGCGTGAGCGAATTGGTTTTGTGTCCGTAGTAAAGACAGTTGGCGACGTCAACCGGAGGGGTGTCGGGGCACGTCATGGGGTCCGAGCCGTAAAAATTAACGCGGCGCACGTCTGCGTTCATGGAAATGGGTTTGGGGACGGGCACAATGCCCATCTTCTTAATTGGTTTGTCCTTGTACAAGCCGCCGCAAACTTCGGGCGGCGAGCATTTGCCGTTGTTGGGGGTTGCCCAGTATCGCACGTTGTTGGTGTACTGGGCGTAGCCGTGATCAAACACGGGATAGTAGGACCACAAGTCGGTGGACGACAGCTGCGACAAGTTGCCGGGCGGTTTCACGGGGTAGTCCTTATACAGCAACGGATACGTGGATGCGTTTGGGAAGGAGCCGGGCGACAACGGCGCAAACCCCTCTCTCCGGTTGGTTTGGTTGGTTTGGTAACACATGTGGAGCCCAAAACACATGAACGCAATCGCTAAAACAATGTAGAGTGCGTGTGTGCGCAGCATGAATGTTATGTGGGAATATAT
>Ga0172362_10001349_pt1 | contig 20963 bp, 19 predicted proteins | sample LakKivs1_kivu2a2_FD_114534 | JGI IMG/M metagenome (GOLD analysis project Ga0172362, IMG submission 114534) | Sediment microbial communities from Lake Kivu, Rwanda - Sediment s1_kivu2a2 | ecosystem: Environmental > Aquatic > Freshwater > Lake > Sediment | place: Rwanda: Western Province, Lake... | reverse complement strand
AGAAGGCCAAGAAAAACAACTACAAGAAGGCCAAGAAAAACAACTACAAGAAGGCCAAGAAAAACAACTACAAGAAAATGCAATCGTGTCTCCTGCATCGCATTCAACCCCAGAAGAAGATTACGAGCTCGTAAGAAAAAATGAAAATGTGAATCATTCAAGACATAAAATAAGTGCAAACTATTTTGACTGGTTAAATATTTTTTAGATCATTACAAAAATGTGATTGAGAACGTACCAGATTCACTCTTTGAGTATTTAGCAATGATGCGCGGGTTTGTGTAACCACCAATAACATCTTCGTGTTTATACACATTTTGAGAGCTGTCAATAAAGTATTCGATTCCCTTGATATTTTGAACCCAAATATTTACACTTTGTTGATTTAGTTTTGGGTTGTCGCCATTATCGTTTTGATTATCCATGATACTACATGGCGCGCCTTTTGTATGCGTTCCACAGTAGTCACACCCTTCTTTTTTTTTACGCGTACACTGTTCGCCATTTGCACGTTTGGCGAGACAGCGTTGTTCGACGGCCACTGTATTTTTCACACGTTTGCGTTTCATAAAATCTTCTTTTGTTAATTTTAATTTTTCGTATTGGTAGACATATGATGTTAATTGTTTGCACAACTGGTCAATGATTGCGCTAGCGTCAACATTACCGTGGCCATGTGTGCACGCGTCGGAAGCTGCTGCAGAAGCGGCTGTTCCAGCTTCTCTAATTTTAAACGAAAGCGCATCTTTCAGTCCGATAATATAGGCATCAATTTTTCCTGTGATTCTACGTTCCATATGAATGAAATGAAATGCTGAGTGTATGTATTTATTTATTTAAAAATTATCACAATACATTTTCAATTTTTAAATAAATAAAAATGATAATAATTTATTACATGAGTTGAGGAGAATATCCAGAACCATTCGGATTCGTCGGGTGAGAGTCATCGTTATCGTCAATATTTTCACCGATATTGTCATTATTCTCGGGAATATCAATGATTAAATTTATGTCATTTGAGCTTTGACCATTCTCTTGTTGCTGTTGTGACTCTGACTGCGACTGTGTTCGCGTTTCTTCAAACGATGTTAGCAGTTGAGGCGTCGACAAATGCGCTTCACCCCCTTGCAGTCTAAAACTGGATACTGGAGAAGAAGACACAGGTGTTCGAATAAGAGAATTATTTGCATTCGTAATCATATTTGTGTTCGCAAACATTAATTGTGCTGAAGCGGAAGGTGTGGGCACATTCGACGCCGGTTTATAATTTGGCGTCTTTTGAGAAGAAGGAGGACGAAGGGGGGGAGATCGTGAATGTGGATATGGATGTGGATGAAAAGGAATATTGATGGAAACATCATTTAAATTTTCAATATTAGAATCAAGATAATTATTTCCAAGATTGTTACCATCATAACCGCCGTTATTTTTATTGAATCCATTAAAATTTCCCATCATCACTTGTTGATTTTGATTGTTGTCTCCGTTTACACTCAGTGCTCGACTGGGAGCACCGCTTTGAATCGATTGAGGTATAGATCGTGCGGAAGCGGAAGCTAGTTCTTGTTCTAAAGAATTTGCATTTACTTTTACAGATGATAATCCGTTTACAAAATTTGGTTTCTTCACATTCTTGTATTTCCCATACTTCAAGTTGTATTCTTTGATAATCTCCTGATCAATGACCGGGCTTATATCTTGTAAATTTTTAATATCGGTTTTAATAATGGACAACATATCCTTGGCAGTTTGGCGTTGTTCACGACACAAGGAAAGTTCGATTTGAATTTTCTTGTTGATTTGCGTGTATTGTAACGCGCACATTCGATGCGATTCGGCGCGTTTACCGAGTTGAAAATAAGAGTCAATCGATTTAATAATACCTACAAACACGCTTCCAATGCCCAAAATAATATTCATTTTATCATAATTTAAATCAATACCAGTAATGAACCCAATTCCACTACTAAGAATAATTACAGGAATATTGATAATATTAGACAATTTATTATATTTTTCGTAAGATGCAAGATGAAGTATTCCCAAACTCTCACATTCTTCTGCAGACTGTGCCAACAATTGTTCTAAATCGTTGTTATAATAAATTTCAGTATGTTTGACTGTTTGTTCTTTTGGTTGATTGATACTCATTTTATAATGAAATTATACATATTATAAATATTATTTTTTTTATACTAAATAATATTTGTATAGTAAACGTTTTTTCAAATTAAAAAAGTTATGTATTATAAATTATTCAAAGGCGATTCAACGCTTGAAGGCAATATCAGCCAGAATATAACGAGCGCGTTCCAAAATGTCAAGTAGTTTCCATACACGCTCGGATCAATTGCTAAAAAGCTCATCATTGTGGTTATAATATAGTCAAGAACGACTGCAGCAAAAACAACAATTAATTTTATCTTCAAAGATGCCATAGATAAGTAAAAAAAATGATACTATGAAATATATATTATAGTTTAATATTAATATTTTACAGTTTTATAACAATTATAATCTTTATATATGATTAAATAATCTATATAGATATTATATTACATATTACATGGCAACCAGAAAAGGACCACCCCAAAGTGCAACATTATTCAAGGAAGGAACCGTAAAAAAAGGCAACGATGGAAATAAATGGATAATTATAATAAATAGACTAGGCGTTCATCGATGGCAAAAAACAGGATCCAATTCTAAAACAATGAAAATAATACCAAAGTTGAAATCAAAATCAAAAACAAAATCAAAACGTGTATTAAAAATGGAAGCGGATCCAGACACCGCTTGGGGTAAAAATAAACCATTAGAGGAATTTTGGCAAGACTTGGCTTCTGGTAAAAAAGTTGTACTAATTAAAAAAAATAGTGATTATAAAATATTTACTATGCCAACTGGAAAAATGGCAATACGTAAAATGTATAATTCATTTGATGACGATGAAAGTATTATTTCCGTTCTCTCTTCAAACATGTCACAGGATGCATATGAAGTGCATTTATATCCAAAAGCAAAAAATAAAACTGTAGAATATGTTATCAAAAATTATAAGAAATTTTTTAAATCTGCCGGTCCAACACCAAAGGATATGATAGATAAAGGTTTCCCAGCACAAGAAAAGGTTTTATTCCCAGCATAAAACATAATTTACATGTAATTGTTGGAATACACGTGATATAACATTATTTTAATTTATAATCCACATAATCGACATCGAATTTCATCGGAATATTCACCGTGTCTATATTGTGATAAGAAACAACAACTGAATGATTATAGTCTTTAAAAAACCATTCCACCGGATTTACGGCGACATCGCTTCGGTCGTTGTCCTTAATGGATGCAAAATGCAGCCCTTTATACGCCGTGTCATACTCTTCTGTCCAATTTCCATTTGAGTCACGAAGTGACAAAAACTTTTCAATTGTTTTATCTGTTTTTGCGAGCTCCTGTGAAATCTGTGAGTCATCGTGTTCACCGTCTCTTAGAAACACTTTCATTTTCCCAACAAAAAGCACCATTCGCAAAACGCCGCCTTCTTTATACTTGCCATGATCACCGGTGGTTATTTTTTCTCCATCATAAAGTTCAAACGGTTGTTGGTTATGCGTATAACACGCGTACTTCATAGAAGATAAAAAATTAGTGGCAACATAGAACGGTCCAAACGAGCTTTTTACAGGCGCTTTCAATAGACCAAAAAATGCCAAATATTTGATTTTTTGAAACTCGTCGCCAAAATAGCACACAGTTGGAGTTTCCAATAGTCGACCTTGACAGTCATACAGATGCATCATTTCTGGATTTTTTATAAACAGTTTATGAATGGCAGGGTCAATTTTCATATACATGACCCTTTTAAAGTTAGCAATTTCACTTGCTAAAACCCACCATACATGGTCTCGTTTTGAAAGTTGGGGTGGATGTTTCAATTTTTTAAAATACTTTTGAAAGAATAAATATATGCCTTTTGAATTACTATGTTTTGGTTTAAAAATGCCTCTGAATTTAATGACTTCATCTTCCTCTTCTTGAGTGTTACCATTGTTACATTTTTTAAGACTTTTTAAAACCAGTTCTTCAGCTTGTTTCACTACATTTTTTCTCCTGGTTTCCGTGTATTCAAATCTTGGAAATTCAAATACTCTTTCATCAGACAGAGTCATAAGATATTCAATAAATGGAAGTTTACAGGATGTATTGATTTGATATGTGCAAATGCAAATTTCAGTTTTATTTTCACTATATGAATCTTCGCCCTCACCTTCATTTTCACTTTCTACCTCAATGTTTTCATGAAAGTATGAATCGTCGTCTACAATATTTGAAAGTGACGAAGCAAAAGGATATGTGTCTCGATTCACATTGTCACAATGACTTACATCATACTGTTCTTCTTCACTCATTTTTTCTAAACTATATTGTACCATTATTTCATTGAAATTATGATTACTATCATAATCATAAAAATGAAGATGTTTTTTTGATTTTATTTTTTTTTTACCACCAATATAATTAATTGTTTCATTATTTTTTGAAGAGAATCCTGGCAACATATATAATAAATACTGTAGTATAATGAATAATAATAATTAAAAAATGAATAACTATTATTATTAGATGTTATAATTTTATTATAGTTTTAAATTTAATTTATTATTTTAGTTATGAATATATTACCAGGTATTTAGTAAATAATTTTTTATTATTAATTATTATTTACTTACACTTTTTTTCTTCGGATAGATTCTCTCACCTTTTCTTCTCGCGTTTCCATTAAAAATGTAGATACCTTTTCCGCTTGACCTACATCGTCATTATAAAAAGAGAGTAATGCAGCCATCAAATTATTTTTATTGAGAGGCGCCTTGACTTTCGTTTTCGAATAAATCAGCTGTCCACCATTGATATCAAAGCAGTCAATTTCATTGTCCTTCATAATATGAAGCAGCGTTTCTGTGCATTCTTTCTTTTTATCCTTTCTCTCTTTGATTTGTTTTTGAAACTCTTTAATTTCGTTATCCATTTGAATCCATGATTTAACATTTTTTACCAGTTGATCTTTTGTTTCTGATGATGATGCGGCTGCGGATGACATTTTTTAGTATTTATACTATATAGGGGTATCTTTTTAATATAGTTTTATATGTTTATATTGTTAAAGATGATCTTTTTTACTTCAGTAGTTGATTACATTTATTTGTGAGTCTATTGCCACGTAGTGTTTCGCTTTCGCTCTTAATTCCAATCTGCAAAGGTGAATCATATATATTTGGAACGTCTGCATACGTTGTTTGTAACACAACAATATTTCTCAAAAGTTCAACAGATCTAATAAAATAAATAACAATAACTGTCCCAATCGGATAGTATAAAAGTGTTCCAGGTGTTTTTTGATTATTTTTATTTCCGAATTCAATCGTTTCTGCGACTAAATTATTAGAATCAATAATATCGCATTTTAGCAACAAGTCATTTACTCTTAATATATTCATAAATGGAGAATTTGGATAAATGCGATTTATTACAACACCATTTGTATGAAATGAATTATTACTATTATAATATAAACTCATGGTAAATGCACTCGGAACAAACCAAGATATTCCTATATATAATTTTGTATTTTTATTATCATTATTTTTTAAAATGGGTAAAACTGAACGCAACACATTTTGATTTGATCCCCCTCCAAAACATTCAACATCTTGTTGTCCAAATGTATAAATGGCCATAACATCTCCATTTGCAGTTAGAACTGGTCCGCCTGAGTTACCTCCGATTCCAGGTGAAGTAATTAAAATACTTTCTGTTATTTGGTAACTATCTGGATCAGAATAGTTGGGATCTCTAACACAACCAAAACTAATTGAGTCCTCATCAATACCGCCAGGATTACCAACAAGATAACATATATCACCCGCATTTACAGGTTTAGTGTTTATTTTTAAACAACAATCTTTGTCATTTATAAAATCAATTCCTGTTTTTATTACTGCAACATCTGCCACGCCATCAATATGTATATTTCTTATGTCAACAGACAACCAAGTATTGTTTAAGGGATTAATAATAAACGCTTTTGATATTTTATAAAACATTCCACCTATTATCTGCATAACACAATGCGCGGCTGTGACATAATAACCTTGTTTCAGATCTTCAATCGAATCATAATAAAAAAATCCCGAACCATTGTATCTTTCTTTTGTTGGTCCTATTTCAAATATGATTTGACTTGTTGATGTTTGCACTTTTTTTAATATATCTGCTGGTAACCCGACAGGACCTTGTAACCCGACAGGACCTTGTAACCCGACAGGACCTTGTAACCCGACAGGACCTTGTAACCCGATAGGACCTTGTAAACCGACAGGACCTTGTAACCCGACAGGACCTTGTAACCCAACAGGACCTTGTAACCCAACAGGACCTTGTAACCCAACAGGACCTTGTAACCCAACAGGACCTTGTTTGTCAATATTTTTAATAGATTTTACACCCATAATTAAAATGCGCGTTTTATTAAATTCATTTTTGAAAAAAATAAGTATTATGTCTGAACTGCCACTATTACCAAAAACTATTTTATTTTCAGAAGGAATTGTATCCCCACCAACATTTTTAATGTGAAAAGATATCGATCTTAATATCATTTTGCACAATTTTACAACTTGACTATCGGGTGAATTATTTGAAATAATTTTATCTAAAGTGTTACTAGATTTACTTGTTATGTCAATACTATAATGAAAAGATAATAAATTATCAAATATTATCGTAGACATTCCAACAGATTTATTTATGTATTGCTCTTCGCTCATGTTATATAAAAAAAAATACCATCTACGTTTACCAAATCTAACATATTTATTGACTATTTTTTGTAAATTTTTAATATCACTATTTGTTAAAACTCCATTATTTTTAGTTAACATTTGTGTTAACAAAGTACGTGCAAATGTAAATATAGACGATGCATTATCAATATTATATGCAACACTCATTTTTATTTTTAGCTTTTATTTATATTATAATATGTATATTATGTATATAAATAAATATACCAAAAAAATATTTTTTATATTTATTTTATTTTTTATTTACAATCAAATATGAAACTAAATCAAAACACCAAACTAACAGTAATAGTAGTCAATAGTCGCCGAATCCGTAGTCAGACGACGAATCATAGTATTCGTTTTCACGTGGATCACATTGAAATACAAACCAAAATGTCCTGAGATTTCGCATCTCCGCCGGAGTCATGTACCATCGAATCGGCGCTGAGTTTCCGAGTGTTTTGGCATTTTTGACTCTGCAGATGCCAGTTTCTCCGCGCTCCACACCAATCACGTCGTAACTTTTTTTTTTCGAGAGTTCCAAATACTGCGTCATATAGTTTGGGGGATAAGAATACCCACTTGAAACCGAAACATTGCTTACAGGTGCCGGCGCCGCACGAGGCTTCATTTGTTTTCCAGGAAACAAGTTCGCCTTGGTTGAAAGCGCCCAAAGAGCGTTCAAAGCAGTTTTGCTTTCGCGTTTGAGTTCAGCTGGCGTCCACTCTTCATCCGAACATCGCGTAAAATGCATCGCTTCAAGGTACACTTTTTCGAATTCGCCAACAGTTTTGCAAGCACATACTTGTTCGGAGCGATTGTACAACAATCTCATTAGAAAGTGAAGGTACTCGTGTCTTTTTTCTTCAGAATTATGAGGACACAAGTAACCAAACTTGTATAGCGATGGCTGACTCTGAGGGATAAATCCCATTTTTTTTTGTTCTTCTGACATTTCTGTCATGAGCGGAACGGAAAACCAGTTGTTCTTTTTCTCCCATTTGTCAACTCTTTCGTCGTGAACCATCGAAGAATACTCTTTATCTAGGCGTGATTGTTCACGTTCCCAATGACATTTTTCGAAGAAATCCTTGAATTCAGGTGCAAAAAACGGATGAGTATCGGGTCGAGTGATGTAGCGATACAACGGCATCATGTTTCTGTCATCTTCTTCTTTCAGTTTTTTCATGAAGGTGTCGTGAACTTTGTAAATCTCATCTCGTTGTTGTTCTCGTTCTTTTTGAGATGGTTGCACTTGGTTTTGGTTTTGCTCATGTTGATTGCTTTGTTTGACTTGTTCTTGTTTTTCTTGTTTTTCTTGTTTTTGAGAAGAAGAAGTCGCGGTGTTTCTACTTACCTGTACCTGTATATTCCCTTTTCCTGCGCCGCCCCCATTTCCTCTGACAATAGAAGCCCAGGATGCCATAGTGATAACGATTGTATGTGTTCTTGAAACTGTAAAAATAAAAAATAAAAAAATAAAAATCAATTTATAAAATTTTCATACAATTTTCATATTTTATAAAATTTTCATAAAATTTTCATATTTTATAAAATTGAAATTAAAATAGTTAAAATGAAAGCATGTAACGTGTTACGAATCGACATCAATCACAGTACAATGGATTCATCGTCGCAGACAGAGTTACAACAAAACCAAACCCATGATCAAAAACAAAACCAAGACAAAACAAAACAGACCAAACAACAAAAAATAATAGAACTAACAAAAAGCGGAGCGAAATTTGTATACAATAATGCACTTGTAAATATTATTGTATGCTTTATACTTTGTAACATTTTGCATCACTACGCATCAAAAATCTACGTTTACTTTTGTGCGTATAGCACACCACTTTTCCAACTGAACAGTATACTGATGTCTCCTGTTGTTATCATTTCACCACACTGTATGGCGCTGAGGTGGCTCATCTTGGAAAGTTCAAACACGATATATTTCCACATTCTCTCCTGCTGTTCATTCATCATTGCACGACTTTCGAAATAAATGCGAACCCGTGCTGTTCCATCTCGCCGAAAAGAATATGAAATGTTCCAATGAAAATGCGAATTTTGTAGGTTGAAATATAAAAAAATGAAAAATCAAGGATAAATGATAATTTCTCAGGGATCGAAAAAATGGAAAAAATCGAAGTTTTCAAAACTTTTTTTTTAATTTTGAAATTGGACATAAAAAAATGTCCAAAAATGATTTAAAAAAAAAAGTTTGCGAAAATGAAAATCACTTTTTTTTCGACTTTTTTTTTCAGACATTTTTATCATTTTTTACATGATATATGGTAATATCACTTTTTATAAAAAGTCAGGTGAGACCATAAGAAAAAAAGTGAAAAAATCGGAATTTTTTGGATTTTTTTTAATTTTTTTCGGGATTTTTCGGACCGATTGGATAACTTTTGGATAAAATTTAGGATTTTTTGGATAATGGTGGATAATTTATAGGAAGATTTATAATGAAAAAATATTTTATTAAAAACTTTTTTTTCATTAATAAAATAAAAAAAGATAAAATATCTATTAGGTTAAAATAAATTAGGAATAAAAAATGCAAAATCATCAAAAGTTCCCTTGAAAATGCGATTTCCATAAAAAAAACATGAAATATTGACTTTCGGGGGATAAATGGTAATTTTTTTAAAGTCAAAAAAATGGAAAAAGTTGAAGTTTTCAAAACTTTTTTTTTAATTTTGAAATTGGACATAAAAAAATGTCCAAAAACGATTTAAAAAAAAAAGTTTGCGAAAATGAAAATCACTTTTTTTTGACTTTTTTTTTCAAATGTTTTTTCTTGTTTTATTACGATAATTAATGTGACAACTTTTTATAAAAAGCAATATGAGACCATAAGAAAAAAAGTGAAAAAATCGGAATTTTTTGGGATTTTTTGGATTTTTGTTGGAATTTTTCAGACCGGTTGGATAACTTTTGGATAAAATCTAGGATTTTTTGGATAATGGTGGATAAATTATAGGAACATTTATAATGAAAAAATATTTTATTAAAAACTTTTTTTTCATTAATAAAATAAAAAAAGACAAATTATCTATTAGGTTAAAATAAATTAGGATAAGAAAAATGTAAATTACCAAAAGTTCCCCCGAAAATGCGATTTCCATAAAAAAAACATGAAATATCAATTTTTGGAGGATAAATAGTAATTTTTTAAAGTTAAGAAAAATGGAAAAAATTGAAGTTTTCAAAACTTTTTTTTTAATTTTGAAATTGGACATAAAAAAATGTCCAAAAATGATTTTAAAAAAAAAGTTTGCGAAAATGAAAATCACTTTTTTTTCGACTTTTTTTTCAGACATTTTTTATCATTTTTTACATGATATATGGTAATATCACTTTTTATAAAAAGTGAGGCGAGACCATAAGAAAAAAAATGAAAAAATCAGATTTTTTCGGGATTTTTCGGATTTTTTTTGGATTTTTTTAGACCAAATGGACAACATTTGGACAACTTTGCACATTTTTTGGATAATGGTGGATAATTTATAGGAAGATTTATACTGAAAAAATATTTTATTAAAATTTTTTTTTTATTAATAAAATAAAAAAAGACAAAAATGTCATAGAATATCATATAAAATAAAATAAATCAGGATAAAAAATGTAAAATTATTAATTTATCTTTCAAAAATCGATATTTCATAATTTTTTTATGAAATATGTATTTTCAGGGGATAAATGATAATTTTTTTTAATTTTTTATACAAATAAAAATGGATAATTATGGATAAAAATAGATAACAAAATGGATAATATTTAGTAAAAAAAAATCATGTAATAGAGTAAAATATTTTATTTAATAAAATATTAAAGTATTTAAATGTATTAAATTGTTATTATATAATATAATAGGATAATAGGTTAATATATATCATGCCAAAAATAAAAATAGATTATGGAAATATGATATTTTACAAGGTTTATTGTATTAATCCAAGTGTAAATAAAATATTTGTAGGTCACACAACAAATATGGTACAGAGAAAACATGTACTGAGAAAACAAACAGAACTTCGATATTCAGATATGTTTGACGTTATAAATAAAAATGGAGGTTGGAAATGTTGGAGGATTAAAGAAATAGAGAGATACAATGATTGTAAGACGCACGCAGATGTTTTAACGAGAGAAAAATATCATCATGATATATTGGAAAATTTAATTTTGTCAGGTCAACATGAAATAAATAAAAAATATGAACATCCAGAGATCCATAAAATGAATAATAACTATAAATGCGAATATTGTGAGTATGAATGTGAGCAAAAAAAACACTTTCAGCAACATGTAAGCACTCGTAAACATCATGAAATGGTTACATTCATAGAAATGATGAATGAATATAAAGAAAAAGTTATTGAAAATGTAAAATTTAGTTCTGAAAAAATAAAAAATACGTCATTAGAAGATACGTCGTCATTAGAAGATACGTCGTCATTAGAACATACGTCGTCATTAGAAGATACCTCGTCATTAGAACATACGTCGTCATTAGAACATACGTCGTCATTAGAACATACGTCACAAGTAACAGAGACAGAAAAGAAAGAATATAAGTGTATTGCATGTGGAAAAATTTATAAAAATATGTCAGGGTTATGTAAACATCGACATATATGTAAAAAAAAAATATTACAAAAAATACAACAAAAAGAAGCTGTATCGAAAACGATACACAAAGAAGAATGCGAAGATGAATCATCAGTGGAACTCACGGACTTGGTGAGTAGTGCGATTGCGATTCCGGAAAAAGAAAAAGATGAAATTATTATTCAGCTTTTGAAGGACAATGAGTCGATGAAGGCGTTTATGAAGGAGCAGAACAACATGTTGAAGGAGATGATGCGCCAAATTAACACGAATGGTTCGAGTACGATTACGACAACGAATAATATTAAACAGAAGTTCAATATCAATATATTTTTAAACGAGCAGTGCAAGGATGCGATTAATATGGGCGATTTTATCAAATCTCTCAAGATTACATTTGACGATTTAGAAATAACTCGAGACAAGAGTTTGGAAGAAAGTGTGAGCACGATTATGCTGCGAGGACTCAAAGAGTTGGATGTATATAAACGTCCAATTCATTGTACGGATCAGAAGCGGGATGTCATGTATATTAAAGACGAGGAAAAATGGGAAAAGGATGATGGCAATGTAAAATTGAAAGAGTCTATCGACACGCTTTCAAAAAAACAAATGTACACGTTGAAAGAGTGGAGAGATTCCGACCCCGAACTAAAAACAAACGATGACAAGAGGGATAAGTTTGTAACGACACTGAACCATGTTTGCACGCCGATACCAGAGACGAGTGAGAAGCGGTTAATCAAGACAATAGGGAAGGAGATTTATATTGACAAGGTGGAAGAGTGATTTGATTTTGTTTTCGCAAGAATACAATTTATACAACTCTATCTGAAAAACTGTCATCGAGAAGTGGTTTATATGACGATTTATGATTTTTCATTGTATCTTCATAATCATAATAATTTTGTTTGATGTAAAAACATCCAATGGCAAATATAAAAAACCCTGCAATTACAAATTCGGCGATCATTGTAACACACTCTAATATAATATTGTATATTATTTTTTTAATATAAATCGTATGAAATATATTAAAAAGATTCATTTATATTTATTTGTTTTTGAATTTTTTGTGCAATTCAGGATTTCGCATCAGTAGAAGGAGGAGTGTCAGGAGCGGTGTTTGTTACTGCCGCGCCGCAAATGGCGCTACGAGTTGTAGAAAACCATTTTGCAATAGCAACAAGCGGTGCGCTAAAAATGTTTACAGAATTAGGATCGGCACTAATAGAAGATGCGAGGTCGGCCATTTTTTTATCTTGACCGGTTAAAGTCGGACTGCAGCTATTCTTAAAGTCGTCGAAAAGTGCTTGTGGTTGTTGGTAGAACGGGGCGCCGGATTTACACATTGCAGTATTGAAACCGAATGCATTGGTTGCAAGGACTTTGGCGTCGTCGGACGAAGACGGAGATTCTATAATCTGTTTATAAATGTCTGAATTTCCGGAAGGACACACTTGTTTATTCAAGTAGTCATAAATGTTTTGAGGTGTGGGGTTCGGCGGAAGCGACACCATGGATGCAGGCAAACTGGATTTTATACTGGATGAAATGGAATCAACATCGGTCAAACTGAATCCTTCATATGTTTTGAAAGAAATGAAAAAAATGCAGACGATGAGTGCAATTGTGACAAACATGTAGTGATGATTGCAAGTTAACAATATGAAAAATATCAAAATAATGCGACCAGAAATGGTGTTGTAATAATATTGGAGAAGATAAGGTTGTTTCATATAAGCACAAAATAGAATAAAAATGATGACGAGTTGTGTAACGAATGACTTGCGATGATTTATATTTGAAATCATTAATTCCTTAACATTATCTAAAAAGTTTTTCATTTAATAATAGAATAAATTAAAAAATATATAAAATAGGATGAGAAATTAAATAATATGATTTAATATTTATGAAATAAATACATTAAGAGAATTTAAGATATTAAATATATGATTCAAATAAAGTATAAATAAATATATATTTATTTTCCGTATGTTTTTTAAAATAAAATCTCGATTTTTTATAGGAGAATAGAAGAATCAAATAAATAGGCAATGTCTTTAGCACAATATGCTTCACCGTATAATAATGATGATGATTCTGGAGAGACAAATAATATAAATGCAAATATTCGAATGACACAAAGTCAAAACCAGAATCAAAATCGAGGAAGGGGAACAGAAAAAAAAATGCCGCTTAGAAAAACAATAAAGCGCCCTTTAGCACAACAAGAAAAACAACAACAAGGCAGTGAGTCACGTGTAGCAAATTTTATGAGCAAGCTGAGTGCTGTAAAAAACACGAACCATGTACAAGTTGGTGGAGACGATGGAACAAGCGGAATAGACGAATCAGAAAATGACTTGGCAGATTATCAACCGATGAATAACGAAGGCGAAAAAATAAATAAGGAGGATGATGGTGTAGTAACACGAGAGAATTTCGAAAATTTACCGAGCACATATGCATCGCAGTACTATCAACAATATGTTCCTCTTTCATACAATGAGCAACAACATCAAACCAATGTTGAATCGAATGTGTCACCAGGGTCAAGAGATGACTTAATGCAAAAGATGAATCACATTATACAGATGCTGGAAGACCAGCAAGATGAAAAAACAGGGAGTGTAACTGAAGAGTTGATTTTATATTGTTTTTTGGGAGTGTTTGTAATTTTTGTCGTGGATTCATTTGTGCGAGCTGGAAAATATGTGAGATGACGGGAAAATGTGAAGGAATAAAAAATGAGATATCATATGAATATTTCATTTTTAGAATGGAATAGTAGAGAGAAGAGAGATAAATCCAATAATTAAATAAAATAAATAACGATAAAATATTAAAAAGAAAACACTGATGAAATACAGTTTGTAAAAAAAACACATAGGAAAATAAATGGGAGATTGTAGCACGAAAACAAATAATGAAAATCCGAGCGTTGAATTGTTTATGACAATTATCGTAAACATTGGCAACGTATTGAGTATATTGTATAATGTTCCACAAATGTGGAGAACACACAAGTTGAAAAAAGCGGATGACATATCGTCGCATTTTTTGTGGATGCGCCTTTCAGCTGGAATTATATGGTCCACTTATTGTATTTATTATCAAATGTGGTATGTCATTATATCATGGACGACAACGATTATATCGACAACACAAATATTGTATTACAAGTATTATCCATCTCCACTGGCTATAGTTGAACTGCAAGAGCAACAAGAACAGCGGCAACAAACATCGAATGAAAAAAAAGAACAAGAGGGCGCGAATGAAGAAAGAGTAGATGTGCAACTTCTACGTAATAATGAGTATAGTTATTATGCAGGCGCTGCAATACCTCTTAATTAGTGGTTTATAGTATGAGAATGATAGAATAGAATAACAGTATCAAGTATCCTTTTGCAATATCTAAATGATGATATAATAGTAGTAAAATGCATAGTAATGGAAACGCGTTTTTGATAATAAACTTTTTCACTTTTAGTAAGCACTGGTATAAATTTTCATGTCCTCGAATCCAGCTACAAAAATCTTTCCATATTTGTTTTGGTCCACATGCAGAAGTTAAGGAATGATTTGAGTTTTTTGTATTTGCATCACTAGAATGTGTATTCATTGTACGTGTTGTATTGTTGGTTGGTCGTTCGTTTATCGCATAGTCTGGTTTGGTTTATAAAAATCAATTTTTAGACTTTACTATGTTTTAGTAAAATAAACAAAAAAATTGAAAGAATAAAAATAAAAAATAAAATGTTGTATTATTATTTTTTATTTTATAATGATATATAAAGTGTTTTCATAAAATAGAAAATAGATTCGATAGATAAAGGATGTTGAATCAAATGCATGACTGGATTAATTCGTTGAATACAAATATGTTTTTTGCAGGTATAATGATGCTCACATTAAACATAGGGTCGAGATACATTCAGTTAAATTTAAGCCCGTCTGCTGAATCCTATTTAAAATATGCGATTACAAAAGAGTTTTTGATATTTACGATTGCATGGATGGGAACGCGAAACATTTATGTGGCATTAACACTTACCGCCACATTTATTATTTTATCGGATTATGTGTTTAATGACAAGAGTCGATTTTGCATGTTACCAGAAAAATTCAAGAAATTGCAAAGTTCAATCGATGTAAATGATGACAAGATTATAAGTGAACTGGAAATCAAAAATGCAATGGAAATTTTAGAAAAGGCCAAAAAACAGCGTGAAAATCGTGTTCAACTCAGCTACTTGTCATTTTATGATAACGTTAAAATGTGATCGTGGAATGATGGAATGATGAGTGGGAATTTAGTACATTTTTTCTTTATCTGAATTTTTTTTCATATTATTTCCATGTAACTGTTCATTCAACTGTTCTAACATGGTAGAACCCGTTTTCTCAAATAAGCACGGTATAAATCCATGAACCATAAATATGATAGAGCAACCGAGTACTTGAAATCCATAAGAGCACGCATGTTTCAAATGTTCAAAGTAGGTCATACTTTGTTCTTCCGGATGCTGTAGAAATACGTATTTAAAAATAGCATTTGACTGCAATGAACTAAACATTTGTTATATATAAATATATAATATATTAAAAATATATTAAATAAATGGTTAGGATACGAATATTTTATATTATATTATAACATAATATTATATTATAAAAACAAAAATAGATTTAATGTTTCGACAGTTTATAACATCGTCGGCGATATTGCTCACCGTGGATATTCTTTATTTATACAATATTGGAATAACTACCTTTCAAAAAAATGTGCAACTCATCCAGAAATCGCCTTTAGAACTAAATATTTATGGCGCATTACTCTCTTATGTATGCGTGATTGGCGTTCTATACTATTTCATTATTTCACAGCGTAAACCGGTGTTTGACGCTTTTTTACTCGGAATATTTGTATATGGAACCTTTGATATGACCAATTTGGCGATGTTTTCAAAATATGCGTGGTCAACCGCGATTATAGATACATTGTGGGGCGGAACCCTTTTTGCGATTACGACATGGGCAACCTATAAAGTGTTGTATTAATAGTTTTGAACAGTTTTAGTAACAGTATGCTTGCCAATATATACACTGTAGGGAAACGTTGGTGGAAATGGACATATGTTATTGGTTTCAGGACAATTTCCTCTATATTGAATGGGTAGTCGAACCTCCGCGTTATTTCCACTTTGAAAACTGTTTTTGGCATCATCTTGTAATATCTGTTTTATTTGCTGAGGTGTTAAATTTTTAGGTTCAACTGTTAGCATGTTTACGATTGCCCCGGCTACAACGGGAGCCGCCATACTTGTTCCTTGAATGGCTCTGAAACCATTAGCAAGCCATGTGCTAAATATTCTGTTACCTGGAGACAAGATGTCTACACATTCGCCAAAATTTGAAAAATTTGAAATTTGATTTGGAGTTATCGTATTATCGTAAGATCCAACTGTAATTACACTACCTTTTACTCCTCCAAGTCTAGCAGGACTTAATGTTGATGCATCCATAAAATTATTTCCTGCTGCTACGACAAAGGTTATATTTTGATCTGAAGACATTGTATTTATTTTTCTATCGAGTGCCAGATAGAAATTAGGAAGCCGAAACCCTAATGACATATTTACAATTATTTTTTTAGATGGATTATCTCTTTTATATCTGGAAAGATATTCTAAAGCCGTGATCATTGTTTCAGTATTGCCCGGCATAACCTTGTAAGCAATAACCGGAATACCTGGTGCAACGGCAAATCTTCCGTCTTTTGCTCCGATTGTTCCTGCGACATGGGTTCCATGACCACTTAATGTGGTGCGGTCAGGGTTGTTTGAATCTACACTCCATCCACTTCTGAAAAGTGAAGACGGATCTTCATCTTTTCCAGATACTATTCCATTTCTTCTGGTAGTCTCAGTGAAATCTCTACTTAATTCTTCATTAATAGAAAGTGATGGGTGTCGTTCTATTCCTGTATCAAAAACAAATACGCAAATATCGTCTATAGGGTAAGAAAAATTAGAATCGGTCCTAGACAATGATGTTTCTCCTCCAATTCGTTGAATAAAATTATTAAAGTTGTCCGGTAAAGGTGGAAGGGTTGCAGCCGCAGGCACGACATCGGTTTCAGCTATAGTTACTTGTTTCATATTTTTATCGTCTTCTGGAATTTCTAAAGCTACAACCTTTTCAACTAAAACCATACGTTTATTTTTTTCTTCAAAAAATACAAGTTGTCCTTTGGTTGCATAGAAAGAAAATGTTTTATCATCTAATATTGCTTTCAAATCAATTCCAGCAAAAATAATATCAGAAAAACTAGCTCCTACATCTAAAGATCCTAAATATAATGATTTATAAGAAGGTTTACGTAACTCTTTCTGTATTTTAGTTTTTATGTAATTCTTGAATCCGTTTATATCACTTTTAATTTTAGAAACCGACCATAATGAAATCGAATAATGTGGATTATTATTTGCGGCGACATTAATGAATATTCCATTAACAGTAATAACAAGATCACACTCTTCCTTAAGTTCCTTATACGTAGTATATACTACCGATTTAATTAGTTTTTTTAGCATAAGTATTTAATTATATAAAATATAATTTATAAAATATAATTTATAAAAAATTTCATAAACACTATATGAAATTTTTTATTTTATTTTTTACTTTTTATTGGTTTTTACTTTTTTATACCACAAAAATATAAACAAATTCATATTTAAGAAGAAGCAGAAGCAACTACATCAGAGCTTACAGAAGAAGAAGATGAAGCCTTGGCAAAGTGAGGAGACATATAACGCTGAAGGTTAAAGTAAGTCAACTCATCACCCTTCTTCAGTTTGAGAAGAGAAGTGAGCTTCTTGTCGGGATTGATCTTGCGACCATTCTCCTTATCCTGAAGATTGTTGGTGCGAATGTACTTGTTGATCTCACGAGTAACATCAGTGCGTGCCATTTCAGAACCCTCGGGCTTACCAAGAAATCCGGCGAGCTCATTAGAGATCAAAGTTGGCTTTACGAACCCGGACGGAGCACGATTTCCGACCTTACGCTTCTTCTTTTGTGACGCTTTTTGAGCATTCTTGAGCTCGCGGGCAGTGTGACGCTCAAGAACACGAAACTCGCTACGCAAAGCAGTCCAGGTGGCATGAGCGGCTTGAAGTTTATTGGAATATTCGGCATACATGCTCAAAAGAGAAGAAGTGTCAGGAGAAGAAGATACGACAGTGTCGGAAACTACAACATTCTCGGGAACAGATACAGAAACAGACTCAACGGGAGTCTCTACAGTTGCAACAACACTTTTGGGCTTAGGAAGCCTCTTAGGAGCAACGTCGGAAACACTAGCGGTAACAGCAGGGGTAGTAGATTCAACCGAGCTAACGGCGGTGGAAGTTTTGGATGTCTTAACCATTTTATCTGATTATACTCATATTAGCAGTGTCTTTTTAAGTAGCTTTCAATATATATTATATATTGTAATTTATCATGTATATTTTTATAAAATAACATGATAATAAATGTTATTTTATAAAAATGTGTATAAAATGAAAATATTATTAATAATATTCTTTTTCATTTTTATAATAAAAAATTAATTTATAAGTGCAATTAAGTCAGTTTCAGAGCATGTATAAATATTTTTATTAAAGTTCTTGAGAGAAATGAATTTGGGTTTTTTCATAAATGCAGTTTTATAAAAAATATAGTTTCCATATTTGCCAGATCGAATGCTAGCATCATCATTTATAATGCGAATGATTCCCGACTCTGAATTTGATATTGATGCATGAGGATAATCGAGAGAATCATTCTCAATGAAGCGTATAACTTCGTCGAGAGAAATAGAAGAAGAATCTTTATTTTGCAAATGTGTTTTTTCAATTGACTTTCGATGAATTCCGTCTTTCCCCCAGACAATGTATTTACCAAAGCGTCCATTTTTTAATAAAATGTTAAATCCGCAATATATTCCAATCATGTTTTCAACTTCATGACTATGTTTATCATCATTTTTTACAATTATTTTTTCTATTTTTTCTTTTTTTTCATTATTTTGTAATTCCGAATTGTAATTATGAATATTCTCTCCAATCTCTCTACAACATTCATCACAAACTCGTTTTAAAAAATCGAGTGGTCCTGTCGCCGAATCTGAATTTTGGGATGCAATGTTATCAAGTTCGGCCTCCATTTGCTTTGTATACTCGTATGAAAAAATACGAGGAAAGTGTGTTATTAAAAAAACACACACGGCTTTGCCGAGAGTTGTAATACATAATTTATTTTTTTCATTTCCGAAATCTCTCTTCACTATAGTTTGAGATAGTTTTTTTTCTGGGAATGAAACGGTGTGTTCTACGCATTCAACGCAGTCACCTTTGACATGCCCCCTTTTCACATAATCACGTTCTTTTATTTTTTCAATAATAGTGGAAAATGTGGATGGGCGACCAATTTCCTTTTCTTCGAGAGACTGAATGAGACGTGCTTCTGTATAGTGTTTACCGACTGAAGAAAAAACAACTTTTGTTTCGATTTTATTGCATGAAACTTCCGAGACATTTCGCATAGAAAGTAGATAATCCATGGCATTGATATCACGCTCTTCCACTTGTTCTCCCATGAAAATTTGAACTGCTTTCCATCCATAAAAGATTGGTTTTACACACGTATGCAAAAACGTGTAAAATCTGACCCCACATCCTGCTTTGTCCGCTTCGTTTATTACAATATTTGTTTCGACAGCTGTTTCGAGAGACGAATAAGTATATTCTGACATACAACTTTCAACCGTATTTTTCCAAATTAATTTATATATTTTTTGTTCTCTCGGATGATAGTCACCAGTCAATGCGAATCGCATAACATCGGTGGGTCGTATAGCTTCATGCGCCGCTGTATTACACATCATTATATTTTTTTCTGTTGTATGTATGTATTCGGGTCCCCATTTATCTCGAATGAAAGGAAATGCGCTACGGTTTATAAAATCAGCACTATAACCGGTACCAGTTGTTCGAATATATGTAATGTATCCACGCTCATATAAGGTTTGACATATTTCCATGGTTTCAGAGGGAGAGAAGGAGAGGTCGTTGCTTGCTGCTTGTTGTAGACGACTGGTTGTAAACGGGTTGGGCGATGTTAATGTGTGGGTTTTCAATTTGTCATCACGCTTGAAAGTAAATCGCGTATTCTCGTGAATGGAAGCATTCAGAAATGTAGTAAGATCATTTATTTTTCGAGTTTCGAATTGTGATTCCAGAGAGAATGGTAGATTCAACTTTGTAAAATATGCGACTACCGAATAAAAAGAAGAGTATTCATTTTTTTGTTCGTGATTTTGATTTTCATAATGATTTTGATTTTCATAATGATTTTGATTTTCATAATGATTTTGATTTTCATAATGATTTTGATTTTCATAATGATTTTGATTTTCATAATGATTTT
>Ga0172362_10001348_pt1 | contig 20963 bp, 18 predicted proteins | sample LakKivs1_kivu2a2_FD_114534 | JGI IMG/M metagenome (GOLD analysis project Ga0172362, IMG submission 114534) | Sediment microbial communities from Lake Kivu, Rwanda - Sediment s1_kivu2a2 | ecosystem: Environmental > Aquatic > Freshwater > Lake > Sediment | place: Rwanda: Western Province, Lake... | reverse complement strand
CATTCATTAGAGCAGAAATATATTTCAAAAGCATCACACACACAACGTATGGGTAGAACTGGCAGAACTGCCCCCGGTACCTGCTATAATTTATTTACTGAAAATGAATATGAAAAATTTTTTAAAAATTACAGAACGGCTCCGATTTTAGTTGATGATATTTCACAGGAATTATTATATTTTATATCAAATAAGAATTTTGTTTCACACATTGATTTTCCATTTAAGTATGTGAATGGTAATAAGAGGGGAGGGGCGAATATAGTAGTGAGGACGGAAAGTGAGAAAAATGTTTCTATCGAAAATGGAAATAAAAAAGTAAAGGTGGATGTGAAAGAAGAAAAAACTAATGTAAAAATGATGGGAACTTCTCTCGCCAATTTCTTAAATGGAATGATCGAAAGACCACAAGAAGATAAAGTAAAAAGAACTTTGCAGAGGTTGTTGGCGATTGGAGCGATAGATATGAATGGGAATGTTGGTACTGTATCAGATATGGGTAGAGGAATGTCATGTTTTGGATTTTCACCGGAAATATCGAGAATGTTGATATCGGGATATAATTATCATTGTCGGGAAGATATGGTAAATTTGGCGGCATTATTGGAAAAATCGGAGAATAGAATTGATGGAATTTTTGAAAAATTCAGTCCTTCAAGTAAGGATCCCGAGATAAAAGAAAAAGAAAAAGCATATTATGATAAGGTTAAAAGAAAATGGGCAAATTCATTAGGAGATCATTTTAGTTTATTGGATATTTATAATAATTTTTGTGAGAGAAAATATGATCAGTTTGATAGGTCGGGTAGGATAATAAAGCAGAGGAAGAGTGAAGAGGAGGTGAGGGAGTGGTGTAAGGCGAATTTTTTGAATTATAGGAAACTTGGTGATATTCGTAAAGCTGCAGAAAAAATTGACAGAGCATTCCGCGAAGTCATACACATCTTTTACGAAAAACACCCCGGAGAAAAACCCACCCACCTCTTCATCAAAAATGAACCAGTTATCAGCGAAAAACAAGAAGAAAATATTATAAGAGCATTAATTGAAGGATTTTACATTAATTTAGTGAAGAGAGTAGGTGAGAGACGATATATTGATTGTTTCCCAGAGAAAAAGGAGATGGCGGGATTGAGTATGGATTCTTTGTATGCGGCGATAAAGGCACAGGGCAAATATGGATTTTATACGGAATTTAAGTCAATATTTGGAAGGATGAGTTATGCGATTGTTTCGAAGGTTCCGCCGGGTATAATAGAGCAATTGCAGAAATCTGATATGGGAAATTATGTCGCCAGTTGCTGGAAAACAATAGTCGAAGAAAAAGAAGAAAAGAAAAAAGGCGATAAACATCACAAAAAAGACCATAAGAAAGACCATAAAAAAGATAAATTTTACAAAAAACATCGCAAATAATTTGTAGATAAATTTATTCATTTTTTGATGAATAAATTTTTGAAAATTAAAACTGTTGAAAATTAAAACTGGCAGAGGTTATTGAAGAGGAGAACGAGGAAGAATGATTCATAGAAGGTGATTGGTCTAAATTTTGACATATCATTACCCCAGCTATCGAGAATGCTTGGAACGACAACGTTGTAGGAGATCATGACAATGAGAACTTTGATGACAATGACGGCTAGTATGATGAAGAACATGACGAATCCATTTGGAGCGGATTTTTCAATTCCACCGCCGAGTTGGGTGATACCTTTGATGTTGCGTCCGGACATTTGGGCATTATTAAAGAGGAAATTTTCGACAAGATGAGAGAACATTATAATTAAGTATTAGAAAAAAAAATTATTTCTAAAGTTAAATTATGGAAAGATGTGGAAGATTTCAAACACCAGTTTATACTAAAAATGGAAAAATTATCGGTCAACCTAATGCTTGCAGCAATAGCACTATTACTTATGATTGCACGCCTTGGAATCCCAAAATGTGGGATAAAGCCAAAGTGCCAGCTGGTATGGATCCTGCTTTATATAATGTTTTGAATGGATGTTGGTTATGCAATTTTTTACCACAGGAGGGGGAAAATCAGTATTTATGCCAAAGATCATTTTTTAATGGAATTTATGGACCACCTTGTAATAAGGTTAATTTCTTTGAACCTCCTAAAATAAGTGCTGACGAATTATCTAAGAAAAAGTAGTTTCATATATATTAACATAATTATTACTTCTAAATTTTAATAAACCAGCCAATGCTAATGTCTCTTCATAAATATTATTCTTTAATACAATATCTTTATTGCATTTAGGTATCATATCAGGTCCTTTATTTATTTCCAGCAAATATGGTTCATCTCCATTAATAATCATATCAATTCCGAATAATTGGAAGCAGATTTGGTCATTAAATTTGTCGTCATTGAAGACGTTGGAGATGGCGTTGGAAACATATTTCATTTTTTGTAGAATTTTTTTCCAGATGATATTGTATTTTTCGTTACCAATATATTTTTTAAATTCATAGAAGTTATGGGGTAATTGTTCGGTTTCATAGATATTGGAGTCCATTTGGTAGCTGGTGATATGAGAATCGAAGGTAATTTCGTTACCGGTGGTTTTGTTGGTATAGAGAATTTTTCCATTGTTATTGATAAAGAATTTTATATTTTTTGCATTTTTGAGGATGACAAAGTATAATCTCATATTAATTTTACGTCCTTTTATTTGGAGGGTATTGGTGAAAAATACTTGAGCGATTTTGTAGTCTTCATCGCGGGCATCTGCTAAATCTTCTTGGATGAATGCGAATTTGAGTCCTTGTTTTCTTTGGACATTCTTTTTGCAGATAAGGACATTTCCGCTGGCAATTTGATTTTGAGCCATATAGTAGTCATTGACATCACTGAGAATGTATGTATCGGGCATAATGGTGGAGGCTCCGCTGCGATTGAAGGCGATGACGAGGATTTCCCAGAGACTATTTTTGCTGACGATTTTATCGCATCCTTTAAGTGCAAATATGTATTTGGCATTTGGGATATTAATATCGTTGAGTTCTTTTTCGATCCAGTTGTATCCGCAGGGGAGGTAAAGGTGGAAGTCATTTGGATCTTTTTGAAAGTTGTGGGAGTTGAAAACTTGTTGAAGAATTTGCGAGTTGGGTTTTTGTGGGCATTTGAAATATTTTATTTGACTATTTTTGTAAATGGAGATTAATATTATAAAAATTAAAATTAATAGGAAAATTCCAATAACAAAATAAATTTTTTCTGATTGCATTATTTTATAATAAGATTTATTTTTTCCATAATATCGACAATACTTTCAACTTCAAAAATATTTATTTCGCGTAGTGATTCTAATTCTGGACAAAGATCTAAATAGTAGTTTAATGTATGCCTAACTATTCTTAAAATATCCTCATTTGACAATTCCATATTTAACAATTCAATTTTTAAATCTTTTTCCATTTTATCTACATTAGTTTGATTAAAACTTAATTTTTCTTTTATTTCTTTTAGTTTCTTAATAGTAATATATGGGATTTTATTAGATTGAAGTTCGGAGATGATTTGATTTTTTATTTTATTTTTTGTTTTAATTTCGATAGATTCTTTGAGTTCTGGTGTGATATATTCTATCCAGAAATTTCCATCCAATAGATGGTCAATTGCAGCGGTTCCCCCAATTTTATAGATATAATTTTCTAAACTTTTTTTTTGAGAGGAAATTTCTTGGATCCATTGTTTGGTAAAATCATTGGTTTCATTTTTTAGGGTTTGTTCTGTTAGGATGAGTTCTTGGTAAGTTGAGGATAATATGAATAGTAATTTTTTTTTATCATTATTTTTCCATTCGTTAAATGTATTTATGTAATTATTTAATTCATCTCTAAAATTATTTATGATAAATTCGTTATATGATTTTTGGGTAAGAAGGGATAGATAAAGTGAAATTATTTCTATCGATTTTTCAATTAATTTATTTTCGGTTTCTTTTGTTTCAATGAAGACATCATTTGGACAATATTTTATGAGGAATGATGTGAAAAATATTTTAAGATCTTTTTTGTTTATATGTATAAATATTTTTGAGAAGAAGATGATATTTTTATGTATAAATTCTTTATTTTCTAGAATATTGGATATGGAATCGAAGTTGATATCATTTGATATTTTTGGAATAATAAAATCATATATTTCCATTGCAATTTCTTTTATGGATTTAATCATTATTGGTTTAAATATAAATAAATAAGATAAAATAAAATGGATAAATTTTTTTTTGTTTTGGTAAATATTGGTAATATTTTAAGTGTGATTTATAATATTCCCCAAATGTGGCATACTTATAAAACTAAAAAAGCTACAGATATTTCTATTCATTTTTTATGGATGCGTTTAACATCATCAATAATTTGGGTAAGTTATTGTTTATATTATATGATGTGGGATGTTTTGGTTTCTTGGGCGATGAGTTTAGTATCGACGGTGATGATAATGTATTATAAGATTTATCCGGGTAATGAAATGATAGAATTAAGAGAGGTTACGTAAAATATTTTTTTTTATTTATGATGATAATATAATGATTGACATTGAGAAAGAATACTCGGAATTGTCATTGTTTTTAAAAGACAATAATGTTGTAATTCCCCAGAATCAGGAGTTGGATATTTATAACATTATTGAGCTTATCTTTGAGAAGAATAGTCCTAGCACTGCATTTTACATAATTAATTTAGCGGATATTATACATCAATTAAAGTTTTGGAAGGAATTATTCCCGCATATTGAACCTAGATATGCAGTTAAGTGTAATCCCAATAAGGTGATTTGTCAGTTGTTGGGGTTATTGGGAGTTGGATTTGATGTGGCGAGTAAGAATGAAATTAATTTGGTGAAGGATTATGTGAATGATATATCGCATGTGATTTATGCGAATCCCTATAAGGAGAGTTCAAGTATTCAGTATGCTAGGTCAATGGATGTGGATATGACTGTATTTGATAGTGAGTATGAATTATATAAAATAAAGTTGTATCATCCAAATTGTAAGTTGTTGGTACGATTGAAGGTTGATGATAAGGCATCATTGTGTAAGTTTTCGGAGAAATTTGGGGTGGATATAATGGAGGTGAGGAATTTGTTGGAATGTGCGAAGAATATGAATTTGAATGTAATTGGTTGTTGTTTTCATGTGGGAAGTGGATGTGGAGATGCAGAGCAATATTATAGTGCATTGAAGATAGTGAAGGAGGTATTTGATATGGGGGAGGAGATAGGGTTGAATATGGAAATGATTGATATTGGTGGTGGATTTCCGGGAATGAGGGATGATAATTCAGAGATATTTTTGAAAAGTATTAAAAATGCGGTGGATCGGGGTTTAACAGATTTTTTTTCAAGGGATTACTTTATTGATAAGTTTAATGAAAATCGGGATAAACCGAAGTTGAAGTTGATATCGGAGCCAGGGAGATATTTTGTGCAGACGAGTCATACTTTGATGGTGAATATAATAGGAAAGAAGGTGAAGTATTTTCCGAAAGATGATGGGAAGAAAGAGAGGGTATGTTATTATTATTTGAATGATGGTATATATGGGTCATTTAATTGTATCTTTTTTGATCATCAGAAACCGGATATATTGCCGTATAATGAGAGGGATGGTCAGAGGTATAAGTCGATGATTTTTGGGCCGACTTGTGATAGTATAGATAAGATTTGTGATAATTTAGCGTTGCCAGAATTGGAAATAGGGGAATGGTGTTTTGTAAAGAATTTTGGGGCATATACGGTTGCAGCTGCGACGGATTTTAATGGTTTTACAAAATTGAAGGCATTTTATATTTTAGGAGATGTGCAGAATAATTTTTAATTTTTTTCTTTGATAAATTATATGTACGCCTTTTTGTTTTTATGCGTGTTAATAATTATACAGGTTGTTGTTTCTCTAGTTTTCATAGTCAGAGATAGAGATGAAATTAAGCGTGATTTTTCGGAAACACAAATTATTGTCGGAATGATCTTAAAAGTAGTATTTTATGTATTTGCATTAATAATTGTTAAGTTGTTGGATGATTCAGGGTATTTTGGTATTGCATGGGCATTAGTATTATTGCAATTATTTGTATGGATTTTAGCGTTGATAATGTATTTGAGGTATGGAGATCGTATGTGGCATCATTTCAGAAGGGATAGACATAGGGAAGATGATAGACGTAGGGATGATGACGACAGACATAGAAAGCATGATGATAGACGTTCGGGGAGACATGTAGATGAAGTAGGTAAGGAATCATTTTACTCATTTTAATTTTCTGATTAAATAATATGGAAAAAATATTTCGACAAAATAATTATAATAAAAAAGTATATAATTATTATAAATGTGAAATTGATAATTCCATTAAATGGGACCAAAATGTTCATACAAATTATGCTATCCAATATCCAGACTATTCACCTCTAGAATGTGGATATTGTGGATTTTTTTTTGAATCGAAGAATCGATTATTTTATCATCTTGGATTTATGAATATAGATACAAGACCATTATTTGATCAATTAACGACAATACCAGAAGCAATTATTGATATTTCTAAAAATATCAAATATGATTATATTAGAAAGAGAATAAGGGATGAGGAATTATATTATCAAACTAAAAGAGTGAAATAAACCATACCAAAATATTGTAAATTAACTTAAGTATTACTGGTATCAATATATATGCGACAATTAATGCGAATGAAAATAGGAAAATAAAAACATTTTTAAATTGAGCGGATGTTATGGATCCGGCGAGTAGTATGGTGGATAGAACTAGGAGTTCAATTGAATAATTGTATTGGGATTTGAGGATAAATAGAAGTAGGATGGAGGTGGAGAAGAGTAGACAGGGGGCGGTGTATTTTTTGAATAAATATTGTAAAGTTAAATTTTCATCATTTTTTTTATTGATTAGATAAAAAATTCCGGAAATTGTGATGCTTAATAATAATCCACAAATTATATTTAAAAAAAACAAAAGAACCCAATATTTGCTTTCCATATAATTAGGCGATATATTTAATTAAATTTAATTTTTTCATTACATTTATTATTTCTTTCATACCATTTTCTAAAACGTTTTCCTTAGACACATAAACCATCTTCTGTCCATAATAAATAGTTGAAAATAACATATACAATAAATTTAAATTTTTATCATCCTCATCTATATCAAAATCTTTTACAATATATTTTAAAAATGGTCCATAAATATTACCATTAACATAACAATGATGTGATAGGATGTAATTTCTATTTTTGCTGGGAATCATATTATCAATGGCTGCCCATTGGTTGTTGGTGAAATAAACGATGCCTTTATTTTTGACGACGAGTAAGTTTTCTAAATCGTCATAATCGCATTCTTCATTTTTGCAGTAAATTTCATTTGCAAATAATTTCGGTTCAATGGAATGAATAATTATATTCATTTTGTCAGGTATGGATTCATGAACTGGACTACTTCCAAAATGGACATAAATTTTTGCATTTGAATTTATCGCATTATATTTTTCCTGAAAAGATGGATTAAATAAATGATAATTTAACGTCGAAAAAAGCTTATTATGATTTTCCTTACTAAAAAGTTTATTTATTATCATTATAAAATTCGGATAAATAAGATTAATCATCGTGTTATCTATAAATAATTTATCATTTGCATTGTATAATTTTTTAACAATTGACATAAAATTATTTCTTTTTTCTTTATGTAGAATTAAAGCCCCATTATTAAAAGAATTATTTTTGGTAGGATTATCATAATATCCATCATATAAAAATGATATCCCTGAAATATATAATGACTTAATATTTTGTCTTAACAAAACTAAAATCATCATTAATGCACTATTTGGTTCAAGATTCATTGCAATCTTTAAATGATTAAAAAAAGATTCTTCAATAAATTCAATTGGACATTTTGGCATTTGTTTATTAATATTATAGTTATTAATGGTGGTTTGAGGGTATGGACAGAAAATAAGTTGAGGAAGATTTTTGACTTTATAAATTAGGGAAATATCCTTAAAATTATATGCCCAAACATCAGTCTTACTTCCGATATTCGACCGTAAATTATTGTTAAGCATAATACTACTATTAAATCTGATAACAATATCGAAAGAGTCGATATATTCTCCTTGGTTGATATTAGTGAGATAATTTGCGGGTCCAATAAGGGCAACGTTTTTCTTTTCAACAATTTTTTTAAGTTTTTCCATAACCATAAAATTCTGCAAATAATTGTTAAAATTTGGTGAAAATTCTTTTTTAACTAAAACATTTGTTTCTACTTTATTTTCTTGTGGTATTTCCTCAACTTTTTCCTTTTTCATTCGCAATTCCCTTAGTTGATTTTTTATTCTTTCAATTTTATCTTGTTCTTCATCAATTTGAGGTGTCTTTAAAGAAACACTTGGTTCTGTTTTTGGTCTGATCTGTTCTAAATTATTTTTTACTGGTAATTGTGTTTGTTTTAATGAATTTAATTGGTATTCCCTGGAATATGGATTTAATTGTTCTTCTCTTGTATAATTTCTTTTCTGAGGAATTTGGTATTGCTGTGATGTAACCTGAATTGGTTGTCTTGGAGTATTTTGTTGCGATTTTAATTGTTCTTCTAATAATCTAGCTTGTTCTAATTCCATTCTCTGTTTATGTTGATATTGTGCCTGCAGAAGTTGAGAAGAATGGGCTTGTTGTTTTGGTGGTAAATTTTGATTATTTGGTCTTAATTGATTTTGTGGAATTTGTTTTTGATTTTGAATATTTAGTGGTGGTTTTTGGGAAATTTGCTGAGGAATTTGTTGCTGTGTTTGTTGGGGAATATTATTTTGTTGATTTTTAATATTACTTCTTATGTATGATTGTTGTAAACTCATAAGATGGGCGAAATGCATATACATGGCATGAGTTCTAAAATCTTTTTTTAAATTATTTAGAAAATTTACTTGATCTTTAAGTTGTAGGTTTAAAAAGGAATTGGATAATCGATTATTAATACTATTATGATGTTCCATATTTGAATTAAATTTATAAAATAAATAAGTAAAATTAACGCTAAAAAAAATGTAATAGAAATTAATGGAATATTTGGTATTAAATATTTATGAAAAAAGTGAAAAACATAAAAGATTTAATGATATAAGAAAATGGTTTTTTGAGAATTATTATAAAAATAATATTCAATTAAAATTTTTTTATGAAGATAAATTTATTTTTGATAAAAATAAAAGCACTTTCATCATCAGTCCTTATGTCTTTCCTCTACTCTCTTCCAAAACACTTCCGAACCTTTTTAAAAAACCAAATCAATTATGCGTTGAAGGAAAAAATTTTATTGGCGCAATCGGTAAAAATTCAGATTTTTTTAACAAACTAAATAACCATAACCTTCAAAATTTACTTACTGAACTTCCCAAAAGCGAAAAAATATTAAATTATTTTAATAAAAATAATATTCATTCACCTAACTGGCATTATGTTGATCCAGATGAAATTGGTGAATTTTTAAATTTTTTAAGAGAAGAATATTTTACTTGGAATCTTCTTAATATTATTAAACTTAAAAATGCTAAAAAATATCCATATGTATTAAGATATGATGGAAAAAATAAATTAGAATGTAAGAGAATCGCTCAAGATATGGGTATTAATGTTCCAAAAACATATTATGTATTTAATAATGAAAGAGAAATAACAGATGACAAAATTGATAATTTGGATAATTTTATAATAAAGCCATCACATCTTGATAGTGGTTTATTGATATTTAAATCAACTGAAAGAAAAAGATTAAATGCTAGTTTTTTAAGAAAAAGATTTAGAAATTTTAGTAATATTTCATCTGGAAAAGAGTTGAACCCATTAATAAGACAGATAATTCATCCGAAAATAATAGTGGAAGAAGTAATTTTCAGAGATAGAGATATTAATAAAACACCTCTTGAACTTAAATTTTATATTTTTGATGGAAAACTTAGATTTGTTTTGTTAATTGATAAGAGTAAAAAAAATGATGGATTTGATTTTTATGACGAACACTTCCACAGATTCGATAACTCAATTCTTAGCTCCAAAAATACTCAAGTTAATGCTAAACATTTCGAAATAAAATATTTTAATGAAATTAAAAAAGATGCAATGAATTTATATGAAAAATTCAATAAAGAATTACGGAATTCATTTTTAGGAAGATTTATGAGAATTGATTTTTACATAACAAAAGAAAAATATTATTTTGGAGAATTCGCATTATTTCCTAACGGAGGTAAAGGAAACAATCTTAGTGATAAAGGAAAAATTAAATTTGTAAAATGGTGGCTACCCGAAATTAATTCTATTCTCAATGAACCCATCGAACAAAAAAATAGTTTTATCGACGATCTTTATAAAATTCCCGAAAAAATATCTTTTTCAATTGATAATTTATTCGATAATTTTAGAAGAAGAATATATTAGTTTATCATTTTCATTGCATATTTAGTTATTAATGTCACTAAAAATGCAAGAGTCCCTCCCCATAAAATATCAATCAAAGCTACTTTCATAGTGTACTTCCCAAATGTAGCGTAATTAGTTAAATCATAAACTGCATAAACAGTTAATCCAAAAATAAAACCATATTTAATTGAATCAACAAATATATGATTATCTCTAACTTTATCCAAAACAAAATAATTAACACCAAAAGCCAAAACAATAAAACATAAAATAGCAGGAATTAATCTCGTATTCATTTCAATACCTCCCTGAATATTCTTAATCATTTTACCAAATAATGGACCAGTGTATAATGCAATCATTGTTCCATCAATTATTAAATATATAATAAATGATATAAAAACTGAAAGTAAAAAATTGCTGTTCATAATCTATATAACATTTTTTCTCGCCCAAATTTAAAAACAAAATTATTTATTTAATTAATGCATCAAAACGACGAAAAAAAAAATTTCTATCTAAATCAACAAAGTCGAAAATTATATTATATAAATGGTGCTAAATTAATCGAAATAAATAATAACCTCCTCGATCTTATCCAAAAATTTAGTACACAAATAAAAATAATTACAACTGATCCAAATTTGACAATATCTAATGTAAAAATTAATACAGAAGAAGATTTATTTAGTATTTTCGAACAAAAAAGTAATAATACTAATCTGATAAATTATTATGGATTTCAGCCGAAATTAATAACACAAAAGGATTTATCTTCTTTATCGCAAATTGAGCTTTCATCTTTGGGAGAGGGTTATTCATATTTTAATACTGAAACCCATAAACTATTTTTTCTAAAAAAGAATGGGGAAGGGAAATTTTATTGGAGTTATGGTGAAAATCTTGTTGGTTTACCTGGACCAAAGGGTGAAAGAGGAGAAACAGGGAACCCTGGTACACCTGGTCAAAAAGGTGAAAGAGGACCACAAGGACCTGCCCTTAATATAGATTTTGTTTTTCCAAGATCAATCGAAGATTTAAAAAATTCACAATTGGCGTTGCAGAAAATCGGCAATGGAAAATTTATTTTTTGCTCCCAAGATGGAAGGATTTATATGACTTTTGAGGAGAATGATATTTTTAAATTAAGTCCAGGTTATAATTTTGTGGGACAGGAGGGTCCAAAGGGAGAAAAGGGAGAAAGAGGTGAAAAAGGAGAAAAAGGAGAGAATGGTCAAGACGCTCAAGTAATGTCCATTTCTGAATTTATCAACTATAATCCCAAAAATAAAACTCCCAATGAAATCTCACAACTTAATATCGGTCATACTTTTCTCAATATTGAAACCGGACTTGTCCACATTGTAGTCAACACCGATGGATATAAATATATTTCTGATGGAATCCCGTTAGCTGGTCCCCGTGGTGTAAAGGGTGATCGAGGAGAAAGAGGGGAAAAAGGTGATCAAGGTGAAAGGGGAGATCAAGGTCAAATGGGAGTGCCCGGGCCAGCTGGAATTAAAGGTGAAAAGGGAGAAAAAGGTGATGTTGGACCCGCATTTAATCCAAATAAGGTAGGATCCAAATTACCCCAAATGTTTTCACAATTAGAGATGAAAAAAATGGGAGAAGGATACTCCTATTTCTGCACTGAAACTGGCAATATTTATTTTATTGAATTTGATGGAGAAAATTATAAATTTTCGCATGGATTTCAGTTGAAAGGTCATAAAGGAGATCCTGGTATGAATGGTGAAAGAGGTGAAAGAGGTGAAAGGGGTGAAATAGGAAAAATTGGTTTAAGAGGTGAAAGGGGAGAAAAGGGAGAACAAGGTATAAGAGGTGAAAAAGGTGAAAAAGGAGATAAAGGTGATCGCGGTTTAACTGGTCTTCAAGGACCTGCATATTTACCAGATTTTAAACTTGCAATCGATCCAAACAATCTTTCTCTTGAACAACTGGAAAATTATGGTGAAGGTACAAGTATTTTAAATATATTGGATGGAAAATTATATTTTATATATAGAAATAATGATCGGTTGGTGGTATCAAATGGATATGAAATAGTTGGGGTAAAAGGTGAAAAGGGAGATCAAGGTGAAAAGGGTGAACCTGGACCAAGAGGAATGGTTGGACAACCTGGTAAACAAGGTGATAGTTATTTAAATTATAATGAAAATCGAAATCTTAGTTATGGAAAAGGAGGATTTGCAATTGGTAAAGATTCTGAAATTCTTGATAATGAAACAATACGTATTGGCAATCGAACTTCCGAATGCACGTCAATAGTTATTGAAAATAATATTGGAGATCTCATACAAAATCATTTTATAATTAATGATAATCGGTTGGAAAATAATATTTCTTTAACAGAAAAGGATTTTTTAATTGAGTGGAATTCTGATAAAAATATTAATTTTAATTTTTTGGATAAATTTTTTATAAGTAAGAATGGAAATATTCGGATGAATGGTGGTGTTTTAGTGGAAGAATTAATGGGGGGAAATGGAAGAATTGCATTCAGCGAAAATTTAAATATTTTGAGCGAAAAAATGATCGTCTTAAATAAATGGAATTTTTCAGAAAATATTTTACAAAATGGAAAAACAGAAATTGATATAGAAGAATTTGCAATAAGAATTGATAAAAAAAATATTATTTCAAGAAAAAATAATACTCTCAGTCTATCTGATGAAATTATATCTATTGATGGACAGTTTGATTATAAAAATGCATTCCTTAATTTTTCGGATACTATATCCTTAAAAAATAACTCATATATTTCTGCTCAATTTTCTAAAGAAAATATTAATTTTTACGCAGATGAAATTAAATTGCATTCAACATTATCTAATTTTGGAAAAATTAGTGTAAAAGGTAGCGAAATTATTGGGGAAGAAATATTATTAAATGGTATTTTTAGGATAACTGATCGAGTTGAGTATAGGGGAGAAATTTTTGATTTTGGTGGCAGTGAGTTGTTAGTGAAAAATATTGGGATTGGTAGTAATAAAATTAATGGGAATGAGTTTATATTTCATAATAAATATTTTGGGGTTGAGACGGAAAATTTGCTAATAGATGCAGGGAAATGTAAGGTAAGTTTACCTAATTTGGTAATAGATGGAAGTAGTTTTGGAATAAAAAATATGGGAATAAAATGGGAAAATAGTGATTTTGAAATCTATAACGGAAATTGCAGCTTGAAAATCGACGATCAAAATATCTCTCTCAAAAATTTTAAAATAAACCTATCAAATAATGATTTAAACCACTCTGGAAATATAATTTCGACAGAATCAACAATAAAATTCGACGAATGTAATGTAAATTTTTTACGAAATAAAATACAATTTGATGGAAGTGATATTGAATATAGCAATGGGAGTGTAAATATGGGGGGAATTATTTTGAAGTTAAATGGTAAGATTGACATAAATGATTATCTTATTATTGATGAAAATTTATTTGGCATAGAAAATAAGAAGGTTTTGTTAAGTAAGACGGATTTTAATTATGTTTTTTCAGATAAAAACTATCTCAGAATAAAAGACGATATCCTTCTTCTTAATTCCATTAATTTTGCAATTCATAATGCAGATGCATTTTTCGAAAAAACGGAAGTTCATTTTAAAAATTCTACAATAAGTGTTGATGAGAAGACTGAGATAAAGGTTGGTGATAGAATTTCAATAAGGAATGATAGTATAAGATTGAATAATATTTTTGGGGTGATAGAGAATTCGAAGTTGATGATTGGAGATTTAAGATTAATAATTACTGATCATGTGACTGAGATAAATAATTATGAGATTGATGTAAAGGAGACTAAATTTAGTATAAGAAATAAGAAGTCGGAGTTTTTGGTAAATGGGGAAGAATTATTTTTGACAAATTGGAAAATTCAAATTCTCAGCGAACTGAATATAAATAATGGCATTTTTATAAAAAATGGTGCATTCGCAATATTTGATACCGAAATTTCATTAGAAAATTCACCCCTAAAAATTGGACAAAATTTAAAATTGACTAAAAATAGTTTTTCTTTAAATCAATATGAAACTCTGATGGAAAATGGAAGTTTGGTGATGAATAATATGATGCATCGATGCAATAAAGTTGATTTTACTTTTGAGAATGGGGAGATAAACTTGAAGAATAGTAAATATAATTATTTGAGTGAGGGAGTGAATAGAATACAATTGGAGGGAAATTTGATGCGGTTAAATAATATGACTTTATCAACTCATGATGTAAAACTAAAAATTAATGGGAATTTGTTGATAATGGATAATAAGTTAATTAATTCAGGATATGAATGGATGTTGAAAGATGTTAAAATAGATTATCAAGAAGGAAAACTTATCATTAACCCAAATTTTATTAAATCAAAATCTTACAAACTTGTTTTGGAAGAATCCTGTATTGTGTACAAAGATAATCAGACAATGTTGTTGTTGGAAAAAGACACATTTTTCAGTTCAGGGTTGCAGTATAAGTTGAAAGACAATATTTTGGAGTGGAATGATAAGACTGGCAATCAGATTTTATATTTTACACAAAATCAGTTAACACTGACAAGAGCAACTGTTCAAATGAAATCTTGTATTACACATAATGATAAATGTGAGATGAAGTTGCAGGGGTGTGAATTGGGAATTAGTGGAGGAAATATTGTGATGGAGGATTATAGGATATTGGATGGCAGTAAGAGTTTTGTGATTAAACCTGGTAATTGGGAATTTAATGGGGTGACATTTAATGTTAATAAGTCGACTATGAAATATAATGGGGTAAATGTTGAGATGATATTTGGACAGGAGAAGAACAAGAATATGGAGGTGGAGTATGTGAGGAGTAAATTTAACTGGAATGATGATAAAAATAAAACTTTGTTGTTTCTCGGTGATAAATCCGCACAATTTGCATTTCCAGTAGTTGAATTTTCTGGATCAGATATTTATTATAAAAATAAGAATGGAGAAACATTGGGTACTTTTTCTGATAATGGGTGGAGAGTTGAAAATACTTTTTTAAATTGCATAAATAGTAGATTTCATGTTGAAAAGAATGGTTTTCCCATTTTCTCCATCAATGGCGATGAAATTTCAATCAAAAATGCTCCTCTCAAATTGCAGGATTCCTTTTTTAATTATGTTTATGAACGTAAGAATGCTCAACTTTTATTGAAAAATGATGTGTTATTTATGAATTATATTGATATGGAAATGAAGAATGGTCAGTTTAATTGGAATGGTAAGGTGATGTTGGTTGGGAATCAGGTGAAGATGAGTGAAGTGAATATTGAAATATTTAATTCTCCATTTTCCCTTAAAAATGGTAAAAGTAAAATTGAAATTTCTGATGAAAAAATGGAAATCGAAGATTGTGCAATTACTGTTAAAAGTTTAAAGAATGATTTATTGGTGATTGGAAAGAATGCTATAAAATTGGATAATGGCAGTATGGTATTGAAGGGAAGTAAGTTTTACAATGAGTGTTTTAGTTTGGAGTCAAATTCTATAAGAATCAGTCAAGCGCAGCAGAGGATAAAGCAGAATGATATTTTTTATGAGGATAGTGTTATTGATTTTGATGGGAATAGTCGTATAAAGATGGGGGAATGGGAGATAATGAGGGAGAATGGAAATTTGGTGGTTGGAGGTGGGAAGGTTAGGATGTTATTGAAGGAAGTAGGGATGGAATTAATGTTGGATGGTCAAAGAATTGTTTTTGGAGGGGTAGAGAGAAGTGGTGGAGAAATTATAATGGAGAATGGAAATTATCGCATCATTAAAAAAGATGATGACATATTTATGGATTGTGCTGGTAAAATTTACCAAAAAATTAATAAAAATATTAATCTTCCAGCTACAAAAGAAATCAATGGAGATAAATATTTGGATCAAATGGAATTAAATGCAATTTTATTGGAAAGAATTGTTCAATTGGAAAATCAGTTAAAGAGTTTATCATAATCTTTTTGATGAAGGTTGTTGATATTATCGAAAATAAGAAATCCGGTGAAGAGTGAGCAGAGTATGGGGGGAATGATGATATCTTTTTTGGAGGTTTCAAGTTGGATTGATAAGGTTTGGTTATTGGAGATTTGTGTATTTATTTTTCCGATGTTTTTTTCGTATAGGATGAGATTGTATTGGTTATTATTAGTTTTTTGTGTTTTGAGGATGAGTTTGAAGTCATCGGCGATGATGGTTACGGGAGATTGAGAGAATGAGAGAATAATTTGGTATGAGTGACCAGGAGATGTGAGGTTAAATTTGAGATCAGATATTTTTTGTAGTTCATATTTGTAGGTATGAGATGCGAATGGATGAGAAGAATAGGAGAAGGAGGATTTATTTGGGGTAATAGTTATCAAGCTACCTTCATAGGGAAATGAGTAGGAATTATCATTTTTGGTGAGAGTGAGTGAGTAGATTTCGGTGGTTGTTAGATTTTCTTGAGTATTTTTATTAGTGAAATATTGGAGGAAAGTTATGGGAATAATGATAAAGGTTAAGAATAAAAGTAGAATAATAATTTTCATAATTATATATAAGTATGAAAATAATTTTTGCTTTATCAATCCTCCTAATATCCATTTTTTTTATTTTCTTTCATCACTCTCAAATAGAAAACTTCGACAACAATATTGACAAAAAATTATCAGCTATTTCCTCAGATATTAAAAAAAGTTCTCAGAAAAATTTATCCAATATAAAAAGTAATGTTGAATCAATGGGAAAATCCCTTGACTCAGGAGCTAAGAAAGTAGTAAATAAAGTTGATTTCGAGAAACAAATAAAAGAAAATGCAGCAGAAATTAATTTAGTAAAAGCACAGGTGAATGCTGCGAATGTTCAAATTGATAATATCAAATCTGATTTAGCCGATTTAAAAAATAAATTAGGACCTGTTCTTAAAACTGCCGATCAAGTTAAAGACCAAATTAACCAACAAAGTAAAGCATTGCAAAAATAACTTAGAAAATCATGAAATTAATATAAGAATAAAATAACATAACTTTTTGGTAAATTTATTATATATTTTGTGAATTTTAATTTTGGTATAATCAATTTCTTTAAGAAATGCAGTGAATGCGAAGTTGAGAGGGATTTTAAGAACTTGAAGTTTCGTTTTTTCTTTCATTTGGTTGATAATATGCGACAATGTTATAAAATTCTCGTTGCAATATAATCCTAAAGTAATTTCTTCTTTTTCCATATATTTTTTTCCACCCCAAGGGAGGTCGTAGAAAATAACATCTTGTTCTAAACTTTTTGCATATTGCAAATAATTTCCTTTTAATAAATTCACTTTATTAGCATTCTTATAAAGATTCACATTATTTTTTAATATTTCAAAATGCAAATCATCTATTTCCACTGCATTTATTTTCTGTATTTGTGGATGCAGTAAAAAACTAATTGTATTTCCTCCACAGCAAGCTGTGCTATCAGTAATATTAATTTTATTTTCTCCAAAGTATTTTGTGATGAGGTTTGAAATGAAGTATGCTTCATTTTTTTTAGTGATGCTATAAAGACCGATATCACTGACACGGATGAGTTCGGGGGATTCATTTGGTTTAGGGAATATTTCACATATTTTCTCAATACTAATATCCGTGCCTACTATAACTTCTTTTGGAATATTTGTGTCTGGTTCTTCTATTGTTTCTAAATCATTGTCGGAGGTATTATTTGTATCGTCATTAATAGAGTTATTAGTAGGTTCTAAAAAATCATTGGCATTCATTTTTTATATATAGTTATGTTTTCTTTATATTATTTTTTTCGCACTAAGAAATAAATGTTTTCAACTGTAAATTCAGTTTGCACTATTGATTCAGTCAGCAACAATTCTCTTGTTTTAGAGGTTATGCCTAACAATCTTCAGGATGGATCACCACAATTTTATTTATTGGATGGTGATAAACCGATAAAATATATTGATTTTTCTAAATTTAATGAAAAGATGAAGGCATCTTTAAGTAAGAATGGGACATTTTACATTACATTTTGTGGGATAAGTAATCGTGATACAAGTGTTCCAGAATATTTGTATTTGGTTTTCAAAGGAAAGGAAGTAAAATATTGCGGAAAAGAAGAATGCAACAGATATTTTCTTGAATTCACTTTCAACAAAAGCGGACAAACTATTGAAAAAGAATTATACAATTTATTCACAGATAATGTTGGTGTTTTTACACAGGCTTATTTGTAAAAATAATTTATTTTTTCCTTATAATGATTTATTATTTCATTTCGGCGTAATTTTAATGATTTTGTTAAAAATCCATTTTCAGTAGTGAGATCATCATTAATGACTAAATATTTTTGTATAGTTTCGGAATGACAATCTGCATTTAAGTTATAGGAATTTATAGCATTTTCTATTTCGAAGTTTGATGTTTGTTTGTTAAAAATAAGAAGAGAGAGGAATTTTTGACTATCACCTACAAGAATGAGATTATTTATGTTTGGTAGTAATATTTTAATTTTATTTTCAATTTTATTTGGATTAATTTTTTTGCCTGTGGAGGTGATAATAAGTTCTTTTTTTCTACCGATTATAAAAAGAAATTCTTTTTCAATAATTCCGCAATCTCCAGTGTGAAGCCATCCTTCAGAGTCTTTAAATTCTGCATTTGCGTCTGGATTATTTTTATAACCGCAGAATTTATTTTTGCAAAGTATTTCTCCATCTGTTGCAATTTTTAGTGATCTGGAATATATTTTACCCACAGATTGTGTCATATTATTTTCCCAATTATTCGCTGAAATTAAACCAGTTTCACTCATTCCATAAATAATGAAAATTTTTATATTATTTTGTAAAAAAGATTGTTCGATTTCTGGGGATAATACCGCCCCAGAACATATGGGCAATCTACATTTTTTAAATTTTTCCCATTCTTTATTTTCATTAATTTTTTCCCATATTCTCGGAACACCAATTAACATTGTTGGTTTAATTAATTCTATGAAATTTAAAAAATTATTTGTGGAATTAGTAATATTATTTTTGGAGAAGTGTATTTCACCTTGATGTAAAAAATGAGGGAATAATATTAAATCGAGATCGAAAACATGTGAGGAAGGTAAGTAAGATATTGTTTTTTCATTTTTCATATCAAATATTTTCACTATTTTTTTGTATTTTCTTTATAAAAATCATAACTTCTCATAACACATTTACTTTTTCCTGTTGTCCCCGAGGTGAAAACATAGTTTATTATATCCGGTTGATCTATTATCGGAACTAAATTATCTGAATTATTGTAAAAAAAATCTTTTATATTTATAATTTTAATAGATTGATATAATGAATCAATTGGTTCGTCATCGAATAAGATTATTAATTTTAATGGAAATAATATGGAGAATGAATTAAGGATATTATAATTTTGGACGCATAGTATTTCAGTTTCAGATGTTTCGATGATATGTTTAATTTCATCTGAACTACTTGTGGGAAATATTCCGGTGTAAATTGAACCAGCCATAATTGTTCCCATTATTGAAATATAATATTTGGGACAGTTGTTAGAAATAATTGCAATAGATTTTTTTTGACAATTATATTCTAATATATTTTTGGCAAAATTGATGGATAATTCATAATAATTTCTCCATGAGTAAATTTCATCTTCACAAATTAAAGCATTCTTTCCAGAATTACTTAATTTTATAAATTCATCTAAAAAATCTTCGCTCATTATTTTAATAATATTTATCAAAATAATATGTTAAACGAAAAATTTTTAATTTCAAATAATAATTATAATATTTTTTTCACAATAAATACCTTTTACTCCTTGTTCTTATTCTTCTTCTTCTTCGCTATTAAATCGTCACCTGGTGACTCTGTCTTCAGTTTTACAACCACACCCATCGCCATCAACTCCTGCAATAATAATTTGGTTGCATATGGAATCTGCACTCTGACAAAATCCGTCTGATTCTTACTCCATAAAGCATTGTAAATACCTTTCTCCTTATTCACCGCTGCCACCATCCCTGTCTCCCTACATATAGACACAAAATACTTATCCGATACATCAAACAATCTCTCCTTCAAAAATTGTACAGTACCGTGTGATAACATTGCATCCCTTTCCATCTCCGAGTCCAATAACTATTGATAAAATAATTATATTTTTTTCATAGAATAAAAATTCATTGATGAATTTTATTTTATTTTTTTTCTTTTATCAAATAGTTATTCTCTACTTCATTTTTATATTCTACTGATGTGGGAATAATAAAACTTAGTAGAGACACTTTCTCAAGTGTGCTAGACTATACCTTAAGCTATCATTAGAGGTTGCTAGCCTCTTCAAGCCCATTCTCATCTAGTCGTTGAACCTTCCCCATAGTCTTGCTTGGCGACCTTAGGGGCTTGGCTGCGGATTGACCCTATCCATTAGCTTTTTACTATACCTCTTGTGGTTAACAAGAGCCATTTAGATATTTCTACCTAAACTTAGTACTAATGTCTT
>Ga0172362_10001344_pt1 | contig 21013 bp, 22 predicted proteins | sample LakKivs1_kivu2a2_FD_114534 | JGI IMG/M metagenome (GOLD analysis project Ga0172362, IMG submission 114534) | Sediment microbial communities from Lake Kivu, Rwanda - Sediment s1_kivu2a2 | ecosystem: Environmental > Aquatic > Freshwater > Lake > Sediment | place: Rwanda: Western Province, Lake... | reverse complement strand
TTTAAATATAATGTTATCGTATTCAGAGAGGATTTAGTAGAGATGGCGGACAAATTGACAGAGCAAGAGAAAAAAGAAGAGGCACATCTTGAAAAAGATATGCAACCCATAGATGATTGGATTAAAGATCAGAAGTTTAAAACTACATCCGATATAGAAGTACCCGAGCGTTTGCTAGATCAAGTTATAGGTCAGGATCGAGCTGTTGAAATCGTTAGAAAGGCCGCAGAACAAAAAAGACATGTTATGCTTATTGGGGATCCCGGTACCGGTAAATCCATGGTTGCCAGAGCAATGACTGAGTTTTTACCTAAGGAAGAATTGGAAGATATCATTGCTTATCCGAATAGTGACGACTCAAACACTCCCCATATCCGGGTTGTGCCTGGTGGAAAGGCAAACGAGATTGTTAAAGTTCAGAGAATGGAAGCAAAGAAGAAAAAAGAACAGCAAAGCAGCATGATTATGACGCTTACTATTTTTATTATCATTATTTCAATAGCGGCTACAATTGCACCAGTGCTATCTGGAGGCGAACCTCGCATTGAATACCTATTTATCGGTGCCATCGCTGCATTTATGATTTTTTTACTTTTTTCGAGAGGCGCATTGGGACAGAGGCAAGAATTACAGCAAGTCCCAAAAACATTGGTTGCCCATGAGAAAAATGATATGCCGCCTTTTATTGATGCCACGGCTGCTCACTCTGGTGCTCTGTTAGGAGATGTTAGACACGATCCTTTCCAGTCGGCTGGATTAGAAACGCCACCACATCAACTTGTTGAAGCAGGGGCCATTCATAGAGCTCACAAAGGTGTGTTATATATAGATGAGATTAACACACTGAATCTTCCATCCCAACAGCATCTTCTTACAGCAATACAGGAGAAGAAATTTCAGATTACTGGTCAATCGGAACGCAGTTTTGGTGCAATGGTTAAGACTGAACCAGTACCATGCGATTTTATCCTAGTTTCAGCAGGTAATCTTGATGCTCTTAGAGGAATGCATCCTGCTTTGAGGTCTAGAATACGTGGATATGGTTATGAGATTTATTTGAACAGCAGCATGGATGACAATGATGAAAACAGAAAAAAACTCGTTCGTTTTGTAGCCCAAGAAGTTAAAAAAGATGGGAAGATCTCTCCTTTTTCTAAGGAAGCTGTCGCCGAAATTATCCGTGAAGATCAAAGAAGAGCAGGCACTAAGGGCAAACTTTCTCTCAGGTTAAGAGAATTGGGTGGATTGATTAGAGCTGCAGGGGACATGGCATTTGAAAAAGGAGATAAACTCGTAACACAGGAACATGTTTTAATGGCAAAAAAGATAGCAAAATCTTTAGAGCAACAGGTCGTAGATAGAGCTATAGAGCATCGCAAGGAATACCGCTCTTTCAAAACTGATGGAGAAGAGATAGGCGTAGTCAATGGGCTTGCTGTGCATTCAGCTGACCCAAGCATGAGCGAATTTTCAGGTTTAGTTTTGCCCATTGTTGCAGAGGTTACACCAGCAGGATCTCAATCCGAGGGAAGAGTTATTGCAACTGGAAAACTAGGTGATATTGCTAAAGAATCAGTTCTTAACATTTCTGCCGTAATTAAAAAATACATGGGACGAGACATATCCCGACATGATATACATATCCAGTTTATTGGCACTTATGAGGGGGTGGAAGGGGATTCAGCGAGTCTATCTGTTATAACGGCAGTTATATCTGCAATGGAAAATTTGCCAGTACGACAGGATGTGGCTATGACGGGTTCTCTTAGTATTCGGGGAACAGTGCTTCCTGTTGGCGGCGTCACAGCAAAGGTTGAAGCAGCTGCAGAAGCAGGAGTTAAAAAAGTTCTTGTTCCTAAGGCAAATCTAAACGACGTTCTTATCGAAGACAAATACAAGGACAAAATTGAGGTTATACCTGTAGAAACATTGACCGATGTTATAGAAAACGCTCTTGTTGGCGAAGGCAAGGAAGATCTTCTTAAAAAACTAAGGAGCATGAAACCACCAAAAGTAACTGCAAAGATAGAGTTAGAATCTGAAAAGAAGATAACAGTTCCTCAGGATTTTGCGAAAAAAAATCGAAAAAACTATGATGCTTCAGATCCACTTGTAAAAGAGAAGTAGTGTTTTATATCGAATCTTAGTAAGATTATGAAAGCATTATTCATAGGACGTTTTCAGCCGTTCCATAAAGGACATTTACAAATTATAAAGAGTGCTTCCAAGAGATACGATGAGATTATAATTGGCATTGGTAGTTCCCAATATGCCGATACGAAGTTAAACCCTTTTACTTCAGAAGAACGAAAACTGATGATAGAAAAATCTTTAGAAAATATCGACGTTAAAAACTATCGAATAGAATTGGTACCAGACATCCACAACTATCCACAATGGGTTCCATACATAACTTCATTCATCTCAGATTTTGATGTTGTTATAACAAACAATTCTTTAACAAAGCGTTTGTTTTCAGAAAAAGGATATGAAGTTAAAGAAACATCTGCATACAATCGAAGCAAGTATTCGGGTAAAGAAATACGCAGAAGAATGCTAAATGATGAAGCCTGGGAAGATCTGGTTCCAGAGCCAGTAAGTAAGATAATAAAAGATATAGCTGGTGTACAGGGAATACAGAACGCAGCAAAAAATGATAATTAGATTCTTTTTCTTTCAATGAAAGTCCTTATCCAGCTACCTTTTCTTAGAGCATCCAATAAGCCTGCAATTGCTGCAATTATAGCTGATACGATACAAAGATAAAAGCCGGTCCCTAGTCCCCAACTTGCGTGCATATTGGTATCTTTTCCATTAGGCAATGATATACTCATTGTACCATTGCCTTCCAGACCACCCAAGCTTATCTCGCATATTTTTGACATGCCCATAGAAAACGCACTGACCACCAAAATAAGAAACAGAATACTTGCAGATATCAATATTAAAGAAAATCTTCTTTTTAAAAATACATTTGGTATGAAACTAAGACCAAGCAAAACAAAACCTGAACAGACAATTAATAATAAAACACCTAGAAAATTTGTAAAAACTTCGGGTATCGTTGCAAGCTCGAGATACGGTTTGTTGTTGTAGACAGTTCTATCAATCATTGTCTGTGGCACGATGAACATGTTTGTATTTTTCTCAGCCACAGGATTATCACTTGAGGCATTTAATGCCCACCATGGTTGTAACAAAGATAGAATTATAAGAGACATCGCAATTAATTTTAGAAAAGCATTTAATGATATTTTTTTGAGCAGCCAAAGAACGACGAGCTCCCCAATAGATATTAACGCCAATACTGTAATCAAGATTGGAAAAGTCGGTTCGAACAGCGTAACAATCTTTGCATCTCTGTCACTTGTTAGTTCTATATTCTTGGAACCCACTAGTTTACCATCAGTCGAATAGACATTTATTATGTAGTTGCTGGGTGGTAGAGAAACAATTTTGTTTGGTTCTATAGAATCAAATATTATTTGTCCCTTTCTAATAATGTCCAGCCTTAGATTGTCATCGTTAATCCTATTGCCTCTGGAATCAAATAGTTCAGTACTCAAATCAAAATTTGCTGTGAAGTCAATGTCTATTGAATCACCTATTTTTGGTATATCTATTGTTTTTTTGTCCAAAAAACTCCCGTAAGAAATTTCTAGTTCATATAATGCACTAGGTAGATCTTTGAAAACATAATTGCCCATTCCAACGTCTTCTGGTGTTATCGTCTGAGGGGCGGTCATTTCAGAACTAGTCAAAAAAGGCTTAATATCCACTCCAGGAGGTAAATCCAACTTATCTTTTACATTAATTGATAGGTCATAGATACCGATATCTATGTCTATCTTTTTTTGCAACGCTGTTATTTCTTTATTGTAGATTGTAAAACCTTTATAATGTGCCTTCAAATTATAACCAAATCGATTAAAAGGCACTTTAAATGCTAATTCTCCATCAGTTTTTGTGATGTTTTTTGCAACTACGGTATTATTTTTATAAAAAATGAACTCCACATCTTTTATACCAGATTTATGTTGATCACTGATAGTCAACTTGATGTTTTTTTCCCAAGTACAATATGTATAAAGAGTTGCATCTCCTTCAATTTTGACAGAATCAACTCCTATGTAGCTCTTGATTTTATCTCCTACTCGCCTATATACTTTTACTGTGTATTCTCCTGATGCTAGTTTTGGAAACTTTATTTTTGGAGGGCCCAAAAATGTTTTTAGAGTAGCTCCTGATGAAACTAGAGAATCACCTTGATACAATTCTACCCATATAATTGGCAGAGTATGACCAATTGCCCTTAGTACCCAAGGATATGAGAAAAAAAGCCTACCAAAGCTAAAACGTGGAATTACCGTTAGAGTGTATATATTTTTATTTTCAAACGTAGCATCTTCGCTTCTGCAGCGAAATTTAATGAGTGCACGATACATATCTCCTTCTGCAATTACATCTTTATAGCCACCATGCTCTGTTGTAAAAAATTCTGTGTCGAACTCCACAACAAGATCGTTTGGTATAACAATATCGTGCACGTCTCCTTTTTCATAAGAGTTTCTCCCAAAATTAATGGATGCATAGCTAACCTTTGTCCCTAGCGCATCCAGATATTTCTTCTCAGTTAGTTTCAACTGAATGCCATCGCGTTCATCGGTACCATATCTGACTATATTTTCATTTGATGGGAAAAGAATTCCATTGGCTTTGCCTGTTCCACCTTCATCATAGGAAAACCAGGCATCCTTGCCAAGATCACAATCATCCTTGTATGATATAATCCATTCGCGTTCTTTGCTTTCAGGATTTGTACTAAGTTTGTATTCCCTAATATTGTCGTTTTCATCATAAACGTGTAGATATGGAAGTATTTCTCCAAAACGCATCATTTTAATTCTTTGACTTGTTGATTTATATGAAACTAATGCACCGTATCGACCATCTAGATTCTCTATGCCTCTTACCTTTCCCTCTTTAAAAATTTCATGTTTTACGTGAATGCAGATACGCTTATTGATTGATGGGCAGTAATAATATTTATATATGTTTGTTGTGCGCATATCTCTTCCAAAAGATTCACTGACAATGCCGAATTCCACCATAAGGTTGCCATCTACAAATATCTCTTTAGAAACAAGTGACTGATCTGATGAAATTTCATCTTCCTCACCAGTTCCATTCTGATAAGAAAAAGAAAACGAAGCAATGCCATCCGAATTCATTAAACCAAATTCCTTTGTCCCAGGTTTTTCTTTTATAATGCATTGAGAGAGCTGGCGATAAACCACTTTTCCTTTTTGACCTACAGCATAAATACAGTAACCGTCCTCTGTTATTTTATAATAATATCCTTCCACAGATACTCCGGATATGGGCTCAAGGTAGTAGTACGCATCTTCAATACTTACGTGATCTGGATATTTTAGTGAGGGCTTTTCGCTGTCATCATAGTAAACAAAGTAGCGTTCCTTACCGTTGGCTATTTTTGGCACAAGAAAAACCAATCCGCACCCTTTAATATGCTCAGAATCCACGTATTCTAGATCATATATCTGTGACTCTAGCTCATGCCATGCTGATCCATCCCAACAGCAAACTCTAACTGAATGCATGCTTTCGTTTTTCGCCCAACAGACCTTTTGAAAATTCATTCTAATGTCGATTGGTTGGAATTTTGCATTAGGATTATTAGTTGATATGGGTAGTTTTATTTCTTCGCTATATGACCATGATTTGTTCCAAGTTGGTGGTTCATCAGCTTGTGAGGAAACAGACGCTGCTAACAATGATGAAGTTAAAAGAATTAGAATAATGTAGGCTGTGCCGAACTTTTTAATTAGCATTTGTCCCCCATTTTATATTATATATTAGAGTATTATATAACATATAATTAATAAAATATTGCTTTCTATTAACGACAATTAGCGAAATCTGAAAAGATAACAGATGTAAACAAAGATTTATATATATTAATATAAGATATAATTATTAGATTAAAATCGGAGAATAGACGTGGACAATAAAAAAATAGCTGTTATTCTGATAATTTTGCTTTTTGTACCTCTCCTATCTGGATGTCTAGGAGGAAATGGCCCAGTGGAAAACAATACTCCGCCTTCAAATAACTCTCCTCCAGTCCCTATAATAACTGCCCCTGAAAAGGCATATTTTGGGGATGCTATAGTATTTGATGCCTCAAAGTCATATGATTCAGATGGAAATATTGAATCATATGCATGGATTTTTGACGATAATGAAAATATAGATGGAAAAACAGCAACACACACATATGAACTCCAAAATGATTTTCATACCGAATACCCCATCATCTATCAGGTTGTTTTGAGTGTTGTTGATAACAACGGATCTTGCGTATACACACCTTATGAAATAATGCTTTATCCAAAAGGTTACACATTCTATTTAGATTCTGAAAAATTGACGACTGAAGTACCTTCTTTAGGCAAGGATATGATAAAAGTCTCTTTTGGTAAGTTTAAATTTAATCCAATAAAAGAACTAAACTACGAACTGTCAGATTTTGTAGAAATTTTACCTTGTACGTGGAATGCAACTATATATCTAGAGAAACCAAGATTTGCGATCGTAAATCGCATTTTATTAACACTTTTTAATGTAACTGGGGAGAAAATTGCAGAGTCAGAATCTAACTTTGGAATCTTCGATTTCTGGAAAGAAAAAACCATAAAACTTCAAGGACGTATTGACAATTCAGATGAATTTAAATCTATGAAAATAGCTATTTATGGCTTTACTCTCGGTAAAAGAATAGGTATACTTTATGGCGGGGACAAGGCCAGTCAGATCTATTTTAATTTTGCAATTTAGATCAAGTAGACAATTTAATGATTCTTTTTTCGAATTCTTGCAGATTAGAGACAATAAAATCTCCGCTATTTGTTCCATTTCGGTCTAAATAAAAAGGCTTGATACCAATCTTTTTTGGCACATTATAATCAAACTCTTCGTGATCCCCAACGTGTGCCATTTCGTTTGGTTTAATTTCTAATTTATCACAGATTAAAAGATAAAACTCGGCTATTTTTTTTACTTTATGGAAATCAGATGTAGATGAAAAAATATGAGTAAAATATTTTTTAAGTCCCGACTCTTTCAGTTCTATGTTTATAAATTCTTTTTTAGCATTTGATATGATTATTAAGTCATATTTTTTGTGCAGTCGTTTGAGAACATTTTCTGTCTCAGGATATGCTTCTATAACATGTTTGTAATTTTCTAATAGCTTTTTCCAGCTGTGTTTTAGATCAAATCTAGCAAACCAATAACTTATGTCATACCATTCTATTCTTTTGTCTGTTATCTCGTCGTATTCTTTTAACAAGTATTGTTTTGCTTCTTTGAAATCCAAATCTTTTTCCTCTGCGTAGATCTTTGGCAATCCTTCTAACCAAACCGCATCAGCAAACGTTCTTTTTATTAATGTGTCATCCAAATCAAAAGAGATTATCTTTATCATAAAACACAAGTTACATATTATCAGTTGTATATTAAATTGTATAGTGGATTAGGCTTTTAAATAAACAAAAGATTTAATTCATCTCGATTGGTGATAGAATATGGATGCGATAGAAGCTATACTAACAAGAAGAAGCATACGTGAATATATAAAAAAATCAATAGATGATAAAACATTAAAAGAACTTCTAGAAGCAGCAATGAGTGCACCGTCTGCTGGTAACGAGCAACCATGGCATTTTATATTAATAAACGACCCAAAAATTCTGAAAGAAGTTCCTTCATTTCACAATCATGCTAAGATGTTGAGTGATGCATCAACTGCTATTCTTGTATGTTGTGACAAACGATTAGAAAAGCATGGTGAAATGTGGATCCAAGATTGCTCTGCAGCCACAGAAAATATCCTAATAGCGGTAAATGCAAAAGGGTTGGGTGCTGTCTGGCTAGGCATATATCCTAGAGATGAACGAGTCAATGGTATGCGGAAGCTATTGGGCCTACCTGAGCACATCATACCTTTCTCTCTGATTTCCATTGGTTATCCTTCAGAGAAAAAACCTCCAGCAGATAGATACGATGCTTCAAGAATACATTACAACAAATGGTAGTATTTTTTTATTCTCCTACAATCTGAACTACGATTTTTCTATCGCGAGATCTTGTGTCAAATTCCATAAAAACAATTTGTTGCCAGGTTCCATGGATTAACTTTCCATTTTTTATTGGGATAGTTATACTTGGTCCCATAAGGCTAGCTCGGACATGGGAATGCCCATTATCATCATGCCACGTTTCGTGATGCTGGTAATAAATATTCTTTGGAGCAATCTTGTCAAGTGCTTTTGGGATGTCATGCATTAGGCCAGGTTCGTACTCCATTGTTGTAACTGATCCAGTGGATCCTGATACAAATACACAGACTATGCCCTCTTTTATTTTTGATTTGCTAACCATGCCCTGAACGTCCGAAGTAATATCAACAATATCTGTTTCCCCTTGAGTTTGTATGTTTATCTCACTATGATATACGCTCATCTTTTCCTCCCTATTATTAATTAAAATCTGACTTTTCTTCCTGATGCGTCTCGTTTGTATATGCCAAAATCTTCGACATTTTTAAGTGTTTTACCATCAAACACTGGCCCTTCTTTGCACACACGCAAACCTTCACCTATGCAACACTGACCACAGAGGCCTATGCTACATTTCATGTATCTTTCAAGTGAAGCCTGGAGTTCAATATTTTTACAGATGTCGAGAAGTTTTTTCATCATAATTTCTGGACCGCACGTCAGGACAGATGTAAATTTCTCTTTACCAATTATTTCCTTTGCAAGATCTGATGCGAAGCCCTTGCATCCTTTAGAACCGTCATCTGTAGAAATGTATATCTTTGCACCACTTTTTTTTAATCTATTTTCAAAGAATAATTCACTCTTGTTTTTCACACCGATTATCACAGTTGACGAAATATTTTTACGGGTGGCTTCTTCAACTGCTGGTGCCATCATAGCAATGCCAGTTCCACCGCCTACAAAAAGAATCTTTTTTCCAGATATGTTGAAGCCGTTTCCGTAAGGGCCTCTTAGACCAATCTTGTCTCCTTCTTCTAAATCAAAAAGTGATTTTGTTGCATCTCCTACTTTTCTAAATGTTATGCCGATGGCGTCTTTGTTTATGTAAGAAACACTCATCGGTATTTCATCTACGTCTGGTATCCAGATCATAAAAAACTGCCCAGGAATAACCTTTTCAGAATAATCAAATAAGAATGTTTTGACCGCGTTTGTTTCTTTTTTAACTTCAATTATATTTTTTATTTTCAGATCTTTCATTTGTGGGCTGCTCCAATGAATTCTGAGATTTTTTTAACATTATGTTTTTTCATCCAATCTTGCATCTCATCACAGATATTTTTGAACACGTCTACATCTCTGTAATATATGCCAGTTCCTATTTGTACTGCTGAGGCGCCGGCCATTATATATTCTATCGCATCTTCACCTGTTGTTATGCCTCCCACACCGATGATGGGTATATCTACGTTTTCTGCAATTTCATATACGCAACGTACACCTATGGGCTTTATTGCTTTGCCAGAGTATCCTCCAATTTTGTTAGACAGCACGGGAGCTCTCAATTCTAAATTAATTTTCATAGCTTTTATGGTATTAATAGCAACTATCCCATCTGCACCACCGCTTTCTGCTGCCTTTGCGATTTCTACTAAATTACTTATGTTTGATGAAAGCTTGACAAAAACAGGTATGTCTACTGAAGCTTTTATCTGAGCAGTTATTTCTTTAACTAAGTTAGAATCTGATCCTATTTCTATACCATAACCTTTTGCGTGTGGACAACTCATGTTTAGTTCCAGAGCATTTGCTCCATAATTTTGCATTTTTTTTCCTAGCTCTACAAATTCCTTTGAATTTGAACCGAAAATACTTCCGATTATTGGTGCATTTAAACTCTTTAATTTTTTAATTTCTTCTCCAAATTCATCTATCCCAGGATTTGGTAAACCCATTGCATTTAAAATGCCGCACTCAAGCTCTACTATCGTTGGATTTGCGTAGCCTTCCCTTGCTTTTACGCCTATGGATTTCGTAACAACAGCGCCAGCACCACAATTTATAATTCTTTTCATGCTACCTGCATCTTCATCCATCAAACCTGATGCCAAAATTGTTGGATTTTTAAGCGTCAAAGATGCAATTTTTGTAGTGAGGTCTACCAAGTTAACACCCGAACTCTAAATTCAAAGGTACTATATAAATTAATTTTTCATGTAAAACTTTAATTAAACCTTATCATTTCACTTCATAGAGAAAATGTATCTAATAACAAAATGGTTCGGCACGTTCCTCTGTGATAAAAATGGCATAAAAAATAAGATTCTCTTTCCAAAAGATGAAAAAGAGATAGCTAAAAGACTAAAGAAAATAGATGGCGAAGAGATACTTGCAGAAGAAAAAAAATTAGCAAAAGAAATTGAAGTAACGGTAAATGAAAAAAGATTGCAAAAACTGGGGGAATACAATCCAAAGGACTCATTTTTCAAAGAAATGGAAATTAAACCAGAAGATTACGATTTTTCTCAAGGTTTATTGCATAAAGCTTCGATATTGCTTACTGAAGAAAAAACAGATGATAAACTTAAATCAGAGGATTTGCAGATTGTTCAGATGGTTAATGCCTTGGATGATCTCGTACAGACATCCAATCTGCTCTCAGAGCGCTTGGATAGTTGGTCACTAATTCCAACCCCGCCCAAAAAAATACAGCCATTCGAAAACGTATTTTCTGAAATTAACAAGGAAACTAAAAGATTAGAAAAACAAATTGAGGAGGATATGGCAAAGATTGCTCCAAATACTAGTGCTCTAGTGGGCCCCGTAATAGGCGCAAGGATGATATCTCTTGCAGGAAGTTTGGAACGACTTGCTTTTATGCCTGCATCCACCATACAAATATTGGGTGCTGAAAAGGCTCTTTTTAGATTTAAAAAAGAAGGAGGAAAACCTCCAAAGCACGGCGTTATATTTCAACATCCTCTGGTGAATAAAGCTCCGCTGAAAGACAGGGGAAAGATTGCAAGGGCCTTTGCAGCAAAAATAGCAATTGCAGTAAAAGCAGATGTTTTTACTAAAAAAAATATTTCAGATAACCTGAAAGAAGATTTGGATAAAAGAATAAAAGAAATTAGAAGTCAATGAGACTTCATTCTTCTTTTTTAAGAAGCTCAAACTGTTCATCTTGTAATTTTTTAATATAATGCTCCAGTTGGTTTATTGCATTTAAAAGCTTGTAAATCTCTTCGTCTTTTGGAGATGACGGAACGATTTCTTGCGGATGGGCTTCCTTCTTTTTGTGGAATTCTGATTCAGAATATTCCTCTTTCAAAATATCACGCGCAGTTTTCAATACTTTTATCTTTTCATTAACCTCTGTAAGTTTAGTCATATTATCCCACTCCTAATAACTTAAACTAATACAATTTAATTTTACATTGGTGTAATCTAATTCATTATTGAAATACTTTTACTCAAGAAACATACCTTTTAGACCAGTTTTTTCCTCTAGCCTTCTTTTTACAGCAATATTTGTTTTAAGTAGCACTATTTCATTTGTAACTTCTACCTTTCCTTCTATGAGATGACCACCAATCGCATTCTTTTTTTCATCACCCAAAACTGCATGTAAATGAATTTCATATCCTTCATTTTGAAGACATACGTTTCCAGTTAGTGAAAGAAGCTCATGAGGCTTATCAAATTTTTCTGGCGTGTAGTTGTTTTTTTCTTTTAGATATCCTAACTTAAATTTTTTCAATTGTCCTAAACCAGATAGTACTACTGCGGTTTTAACATTATGTAGTTTACATGCCTTTCTAATTTCTTCATGTATGTCTTCATCTGGAAAAAGTCTTATAAAGATTATATTGTCTTTTTCTTTGCTCTGCATAATTTTCAACTTCCGTTCTTTATAATAAATTGGTAATGCTATCAAGAAATATAAAGATGGACATGTATTAAGTTACAACTATGCCAAAAGAAGAATATGCTAAAAATGTAAAGTCCTCCGTAGAAAAATGCAGAAAATGTAATCTCTGGAAAACAAGAAAAAACCCCGTCTTTGGCGAAGGATCATTAGATGCAGATATACTTTTTGTTGGTGAGGCACCCGGTTATAACGAAGATGTTCAAGGTCGACCTTTTGTTGGAAAGGCAGGAAGAATACTTGATGAATTACTGGAATCAATAGGCTTAGTTAGGAGCAATATTTACATAGCCAACATATTAAAATGTAGACCACCAGACAACAGAAATCCACTAAAAACTGAAATAGAAGCATGTAAAGAACATCTGGACAGACAGATTGAAATAATTCAACCAAAAATCATTGTTCCATTGGGAAACTTTGCTTGCTCCTATATTTTTGAAAAATTTGGTCTAAACTATGACAAAATAAGTAATATTCATGGAAAAATATTCCAAGTAAATACCATCTTTGGCAAGGCAAAGATAATACCAATGTATCACCCGGCTGTTGCTACTTACAATCCAAATGAAAAAAGCACCTTGAAGCTGGATTTTGAAAGCATCAAAAGAGCGATCCAAGATAGTTAAAACGATTTTAACCGCCCTCTTCAACAGATATGTATAAGATATGGCTCATGAAAAAATTTTTAAACCGATAATTGTTTTAAAGTCCTTGAAGAATTAAAGAGGAGATAGGGATGGAATCATATCGGATAATGGATAATAAATTCTTCATATTGAGTCTATGCGCCATCGGCTTACTCCTAATTGGTATGGTATTGATTAGTGTTTTATTTTAAAGCCGAAGAAAAATGCGATAGACATCAATGCATATGCAAATAACAATTTTATTAAAATTTTTAAAAGTTTAGATCCTTCTTTTTACAAAATGAAGTAATTCTTCCCTAGTAAACGGTTTTTGTAAGAAATCTTCCGTTCTACTCGTATCCATCTTAGATTTTGGTTTCATTGAAAAAAAAGCTGATATGTCGCTGTCAGGTATGTGTGTGTCGATTAGGATTAAACCAAAGTTTTCTTCGCTCTCATTCATTAGTTCCAATGCTTCGCGGCTATTATTTGCAGTAACAACTTCAAAATCATCGCCCTCTAGGCAAGATTTTACTGTTAGAAGGATATCAGGCTCATCGTCTACAACCATTATGGTCTTCATGTTATATCAGATACAGCAATGCATATGTAGTCTTAAAATTTTCTCATAATTTTGATATAAATTCTATTATTGTATCCAAAGGTGAATGAGTCGGCTCGGGAGATGAAATATAACATCCAGCAATAGAGTTTGCAAATAGCAGTCGTTCATCTTCGTCAAAATCTAACAAATCTGCGAATATGTCTCCTGCATTCCAGGCATCGCCTGCCCCGGTTGCTCTGTATATCTTGCTGAGTTTTATAGTTGGGATGGTAGTACATTTTTTATCGATTGTACATGCGAAATTTGCGGTATGCAAATCCAATCTAGCCTGCATTTTATTCTTCAATGAGACAGCGGCTTTTACTATGTCGTCATCTGAGTTTTTTTTGATGTCGCTGTATTGCAGAAGCTCGTTTTCATTTACTCCAAGGATATCTAGGTTTTTATCTGCTAGGACTTTTCTTATCAGTTCTTGAATTTCATTTTTTCTAGGTGAAGGATCGCCCGTATCAAAAAATGTTTTTACATTGTTTTCTTTTGCAAACTCAAATGTTTTTCTAGCAAGCTCCGTTCCGTTTTTGTTAAGATTCCAGTTCAATACGCATGTCATGTCTGAGTTTGAGATTGTTTCTAAGTCCTTTTTGTCTAGAATGCCGAATGAAAAATCTGATACTGAGCCCGTGTCTCCAATCATAACATTGGTATGTTTCTCACCAAATTCCATGGCAGTGGTTATAGCTAGTTTTCCATCTGTTTTCACGCCAGATAAATCAACTCCACTTTTCCCCAAAAAGTAATTTAACAGATGCAGGCCAAATTGATCCGTTCTGCAGATTAAATGGGAGTTTATACCAAGTTTAGCAAGTGCCAAAGCAGTATTGGTTGCGTTACCTCCCTCATGAATCTTTTGTTTTATTCCAGGAAGATTGCCCCCTCCCTGAAAATATACTTCTTTAATTTTATTGAATGAGTTTTCAAATGAATCCATAGTAAGAAAATGATCAATGAAAAAATCAGGAAGCAGAACAACGTTGAAATCTGTAAGCTTACTTTTCTCCAATTGCATAAGTTTCTCCAGAAGTCTTGTTTTGAGTGCTTCGTTCAATTTCATCACCACGGTTATTTGAGTATCTCGCTATGTATATATTTTAGTTTAGAATACTGTTTCGTTTTGTTTCCTTAATTTTTTTTAAAAAAGGGGGTAGAGTAGGGGCCCAGGGATACAAGAAGAGGTGAATAAAAAATCTCCAGACCCCCTCCACGCGTATTATACACTTCAGTCTAACCAATCAAATGATTTTTTTCCTGTTTTTTTAAATGCCAAAAGGTCTTCGTAGTCCCCTACGAATACATAGCCGTCCTCAGTTTTTTCTATCAAGCCTTTTCGTAGGGCTATGTCAAAAAGGCCGTCATCAATTTTTACGACTTTTTCTTTCTTCATTATTTTTTTGCGAGGGTTTGCATCTCCAACTTCAATTAGATCTTCTGGATCCATATCCAAAGTTACATTCACTCTATGCATGTATTTCTCTCCTTTAAACCATCATCATTGACATCTTATACCATGTTACAATTTGTCTATATTGCTATATAAAGATATCTGGTAAAAATGTCAAAATGATATTTTTTTAAAAAAAATTACATTTAAGGCAAATTGGCGATTTCAAAAATTAACGTTTTTCTCCAATGGGGGTAATTACCTTACGCATCACTAGCTACATATGTACCTGTATGTTCATTTGCACTAAAAACTTAAATAGTAAGTTAATATTTTTTAATTATATAAAATAAAAAGAGAGGAGATGGAATGGATAGTATGTGGAAAATTTTAGGAAGCTGGTTATTACTGATAGGAATATTGGTGGCAGTCGTTGTAGGACTGATATTTGGTGCCAATACCACTTTGAAAACAGACTTTGAAACACCAGTTGGAGCACTTTTGGCAGTTCTAGGATTCATAATTGGTGTTTTGTCGCTGTTTGCTATAGGTACAATAACAAAGGAAAGAGTGCCGATGTTCTTGATTGGAACATTGATATTAGTTGGATTAGGCGCAACCGCAAGCACATGGACCATTGGAACATGGGGCGGAATTGCTCCGTACTTTACAAACATAATACAGTATCTGGCAGTATTTGCTGCACCAGCTGCCGGTCTCCTAGCCATTAGAGCCATATGGGATGCCGGAAAAAGTGAAAGAATACTTCCACGATAGAGCAAGATAGCGTATTTTAACTATCTCTCTATTTTTTATATTTTTTAAAATCAAAAATTTTTTAGATCTTCTTATCTTGATTCATTATTCCATGTTTTTAAAACCCATTTATAAAAGTTTACAATAGTCATGGTAAATATTCCTGCTCCAAAACCAAGGAGCATCATGACTATCGCTGGCATTTACTTCCACACCGCCTCATTTGTAAGAAAAATCGATTCGGAGACCAAATTTCTGTGCGTCTTATTCACCTCTTGCGTCAATACAATATTGTTATATCGTATCATGTTAATATTTATCAATCCTACTATATAAAAGCTTCTAGCAAAAATGTCATTGCGATAAAATATCAAAGTCTACTCTATGTATTCATTATAAATTACTAAAATGAGAAAAAATTGTCCATTACTCCATTTTATACATAACAAGGCCCGACAGCATTTTTGGTAGGAAGTAGGTTGATTTCTGAGGCATGTGTTCACCCGCTTCCGCAATAGCCTTCAATTCTTCAATTTTCGTTGCGTTTATCAAGAAAGAGGCATCAAATTTTCCCTCATCAACAAACTTTATGGCTTCTCCATCAACCCTTGTGTATTTCACATGGTCTTCGAGATTTGAATCATCGATGCCCAACCCTTGCTCTAGAACAATTTTATGCAGAATTGAAACATCCAGGGTTCTCCATGTCTTTGAGTGATCGCCTGCTAATGAATCCATCACTTTTTCATCTTTCATTGTGAATATGTAGTATTTCTTTTTACAATAAAATGCAAATTTATGTTCGCTTTTTGTTTCGATGTCATTCATGATCTTTTTTCCGATAGCACCATAGTCCTTACTATCAACAGCCTTCTCTTCTATTGTGAAGTATTTTTCCAATACGCCTAGAAGATTTTCAAGATTCAGGTTTGGCATTTTAATAAGCCGATGTGTTGGTAAAATGGCCAGTCCTTTATCAAACATGTTTACTAGGATGACCATGATGTAGTTGAATGAAGCATTTCCGTCTTTAATTCCTGTTTTTTCCTTCTTTTCTTTTGCAAAATTCACAGAGGTTTGATACCTGTGATGTCCATCGGCAATAAACAAAACCTTGCCTTTAAGTTCATTAACAATTTGATCGACCGTTTTTTCATCCTCTAGTTTCCACAGTTTATGGGTGAAACCATCGTATCCTTTTACATTAATGATCGGCTTGCCGACAGATTCTTCTATATTTTTTCTAATTGTATCGTTTTTATCCATGTATAATAGCTCAATGGGCTCAAGATTTGCATCGCACGCTCGCATTAGATCCAATCTATCTGCCTTTGGCTTTGCCAGGGTCTTTTCATGGGCTTTTACTGATTTGTAATCAGGATCTAGTTTAAGCAAAACAAAAAATCCGCTCATCGTTTTCTTTTGATTTTTTACAGTGTAATCTATTTTGTAAGGGTAAATTGCTTTTTTATCTGATCCTTTTAATATGGCTTGTTCTTGCCATTGGTCAAACAGCTCTTTTGCTCTTGTGTAACGATTGTTCTTTTCGGTGTCATCTGGAAATTGTTTTCCCAAAATAAGTCTTACAAAATTGTTTGTGTGAGTTTCATACAATTCTTTCTGCATTTCTTCAGATATAATGTCGTAAGGGGGCGACATTACTAGGTCTAGTTTGTTTATTTTTTCTTTGTTGTATATAATGCCATTGAATGGAGAAATTTCAACCATAAATTGCCTCCAAGATTTTACGGTGTATGTAATGGCCGATTAAAAAATTTGCTAAAATGCAATCTTTTATAAGTACAATAACAAATACGCTTTAAAAACAGGTGGAAAGAGATGAAATATAGAGACTTAATAACACTTATCGTGGCCTTGCTTTTTGTAATTTCAATCCCCTACGGAATTGTCGTTGCCGATATTTGGTATCTGCCTGTTATACTACTAATTGTTTTAATTATCGTAATCTGGAAACTGTGGTTGTAGAGCCAATTTCTCCTTATTTTCTCGTGCATATATTTAAAACGTTACCTGTTATTAGCCTCCCAGATGACCGTAAGTCTGAACGACAAAGAAACAATTGAGCTCGCAGAAAAGATTCTATCAAAATATAACTTATGCGATAGTTGTCTTGGTAGATTTTTTGCCAAGATAGATAAAGAAATGACAAACAAAGAACGTGGAGAGGCACTAAGAAAACACCTGAAAAAACATAAAAAAACTGATGTTAAAAACTGTTGGCTTTGTTCAGGTTTAGTTAGCGAAATACCACATTTTGTAGATCTGATAAACGATGCATTAAAAGAGTACGAGTTTGAAACGTTCTTGGTGGGTTCAAAGATAGATGAAGACATTCAACAAAGAGAGCAAGAGGTACTGGATTTTTCAGAGCCCAAATATTTTGAACCGATAAAAATGGAATTGAACCGCGAGATTGGTAAGATACTTGAAGAGCAACTTGGTAAAGAGGTTAATTTTGAACGGCCGACAATAATGATAGTTATAGATACAGCTTTTGACGTTGTAACACTACAGATAAGTTCTCTTTTTATCTATGGACGATACAAGAAATACGGCCGAGATATACCACAGACTAAATGGTTCTGTAGGGTTTGTCTTGGGAAGGGGTGTAGAAGATGCAATTACACTGGCAAGATGTACGAAAGCAGCGTCCAAGAACTTGTCGCAAAACCGTTTTTGGAGAAAACTCACGGAACTGAGGACTCATTTCACGGATGTGGCAGGGAAGACATAGATGTCCGTATGTTGGGAAATGGCCGCCCTTTTGTTTTGGAAATAAAAAATCCAAAGATTAGAAATTTGAGTTTATCTAGGTTAGAACAGCATATTAATACCCATAATAAGGATAGAATTGAAGTTAGCGATCTGCATTTTTCTGATAAAGACGAGATGGTAAGAATCAAGAGCGTCGAATTCAGAAAGATATACCGTGTTACTTTTAAAGGAGAAAAGCCTATAAATAAAGAAAAGCTTAAAAAGGCAGTTCAGACATTACGGAACAGAACTATAAGTCAGTTTACACCGTCGAGAGTGGCTCATAGGCGAGCCAATACGGTTAGAGAAAAACAGATATATAACTGCAACATAGAGTCTGTAGAGGATACTATAGTTACGTTGACTTTAGAAGCAGAATCAGGAACCTACATAAAGGAACTGATTACCGGTGATGACGGAAAAACTCGACCTAATATAAGTGAAATGATAAACGTTCCCTGCAAAGTATTAGAATTGGACGTAATGGAGATCAAGGGGGAATAAAGTTGGTAAAGCGATCAAAAGGCATAAGAAGCAAGAGCAGACACATACTGAGAAAGAAACCAAGGGATAGAGGAATTTCCTCAATTACGAGGGCGTTGCAAGAGTTTAGAGAAGGAGACTCCGTTAGTGTTGTTATTGATCCCTCGATTCACAAGGGTATGCCCCACATTCGTTTCCAGGGTTATACTGGAAAGGTTGAGGGTAAACAGGGAGATGCATACTTGGTTGGTGTCAATGTTGACAAAAAACACAAGGTATTGATTGTAAGACCTGAACATTTAAGGAGAGTGCAATAGTGGAAGAAAAAGAGTTTGAAGTAAGACCCGTCTCTCTTGCTGAGGTTAAAAATATTCTAAAAAAGTTGAGCAAGGATCGAAAGGAACTGTTGTACGAACAGAGAACGGCACTTGAGCATGCTCAGAAATTTTCTACATTGCCTGTCAAAAAAACAGATGATTTGGTAAAAGAGTTAATGGAACTTAAACTGGAAGAGAGTCATGCCTTTAAAATTGCTGATTTACTCCCGAGTACCGAGGATGATGTAAAAGCTATTTTTGCCAAAGAGAGAACTACGATAGGTGAGAATGAAATAAAAAAGATTTTGGAGATAGTAAACAAATATAGTATTGAATAGCAGGGGGTTTAAGCGTGGAGGATTATGTATATATTTTAGATTATTTACCAAAAGGGCGAGCGGATGCGCCCCCTCACAAACGTTATCCTGTAGTTTACGGTATTGGTGAGAATCAGTTTACATTGCTTGAATTAGTGCCAAAACGAGACGCTGCTTTTGAGATTGGAGAGCGCATATATGTGGGCAAAGATCCCAATATGAGAACAAAAATCGCCAAAATCAAGGGCAGAATTAATTACGAGGAGCTTACGTCCACGGCGCACGGTGAAATGCCTTATGTTATTCTTGATATAGTGCACAATACAAAGGATAGATTCATAAAGTTCTATAACGAGTCACCTGCCATTTCTACACGATTTCATGTATTGGAGCTTTTACCCGGCCTAGGAAAAAAAATGATGCATGACATACTAGATGAGCGTAAGAAGAAGCCGTTTACCAGTTTTGAGGAGATGTGTGATCGCATAGATTTTCTGCGAGCACCAGACAAACTTATTGCAAAGCGTGTAGAGTTGGAACTTACCGATCCTACTCAGAAGTATCGTCTTTTCACACGTCCACCTATGTCAAAGGATCATTATTGATAGGTTATGGTTAAGAGGAAAACCGGTCAGAATTTTTTGATCGATAAAAATATAGCAGAGCGAGAAGTAGTTCATGCAAACATAACCAAAAAGGACAATGTTCTTGAGATAGGTCCTGGAACCGGCATTCTCACAAAGTTGTTGGCTGCTAAAGCAAACAAGGTAATAGCAATAGAGATAGACGGTAAACTAGTAGGAAATCTAAAGCAGATTGTACCTGAAAATGTAGAACTTATTCACGGCGATGCACTTAAGATTGATTTTGGAAAATTACCAAGATTCAATAAGGTTGTTTCTAATCTGCCATTCCAGATTTCATCGCCCATTACTTTCAAATTTCTAGATTGTGATTTTTCATTGGCTGTACTCATATATCAGAAGGAGTTTGCAAATCGCATGGTTGCAAAGCCCGACAGCAAAGATTACTCTCGTCTATCTGTTGGTATTTATTATAAGACTTGCTGTGAAATTATTCAAACAGTTTCGAGAACATGCTTCTATCCACAGCCGAGAGTCGACTCTTGTATAGTTAAATTGTCTCCAAGAAAGTCTCCACCTTTTTCTGTTAATGATGAATTATTCTTTTTTGATTTAACTCGCGAATTGTTCAATCACAGAAGAAAGAAGATCAAAAATACACTTGATGGATTGTACAATAAATCCTTGGAAGATGTACCCTATCTGGATAAACGTGTTGAAGAACTTTCACCCGAACAGATTGGTGAGCTTTCTAATATTTTATTTAGCCGACATAAAAGATAATTTAAGATAACAATATGGGAAAACATTCTCCCATAATGCCATTTTTGCACGATAACTATATATATAAGAAATGCTAAAAGTATATCTAATGGCATTGAAGGATAGGAGAGAGTGTTAATGGACAAAAAACTAATGGTAGTGGATGACGATCCAGATATTCTTATAACAATAAGGAGTATTTTTGAGCGTGAGGGCTACGAGGTTCTAACTGTAGATAGTGGAATTGATTGCATAAAGGAGCTGGAAAGAGGCTTCAAAGGAATTATACTCATGGACATTATGATGCCATTTATGGATGGATGGGATACCATTAGAGAGATAGTTGGTAAGGGATTGGCAAAGGATATTCTGATA
>Ga0172362_10001342_pt1 | contig 21038 bp, 21 predicted proteins | sample LakKivs1_kivu2a2_FD_114534 | JGI IMG/M metagenome (GOLD analysis project Ga0172362, IMG submission 114534) | Sediment microbial communities from Lake Kivu, Rwanda - Sediment s1_kivu2a2 | ecosystem: Environmental > Aquatic > Freshwater > Lake > Sediment | place: Rwanda: Western Province, Lake... | reverse complement strand
GGGTCAGCGTCCAGACACGCGACCTTGAACCCTGCGTCAGAAAACAAGCATGATATGGGCAGACCCATCCTTCCGCACCCGACCACTGTAATGGCGTAGTTTCCGCGTTCTTTGGAGTCCGCCAAGTCTTTTTCCTTAAGCGCCATCGCGTCCGTCATTTAATGCCTCCAAACTGGTCGAGTCTTGTATCGTCTGATGAATGGAACAATATTCTATCGGTCTGGATATTTTAAGGTTAATAAAAATTTATGGTTGAGGACGCTAACCGATTTTTTCGGCTTCCCCTACAATAACATCTATTGGGTCCTCAAAGTCCCTAACCATCTTCTGGACCCTTTCAGCCTGTGCCTTTCTGGTGGCATCCAGATTGTTTAGGGCATAATTGAGCTTTTTTAGTAGTGTGTAAGGATTTTTTTCGAGCGAAACCAGTTTGTTTTTAACGAGGTATTTCAGCACCAAGAATGGCTTAGTCGGGTAGCACGAGAAGGTTGGGACGCCCAGCAACGCGGACTCCGCGGTCATGGTTCCGCCTCCCCCCACGAACGCCGACGAGTAGGAGAGGAGGCTTTGCCCGTCAACCGCGGATTCGCAGACCTTTATCGCGTCGCCGAAGGATTCCACGAAGGGCCGTTTCTGGTCTTCGTACCTTGGGACAACAACGACCTGAACGCTACTCCCTTTTTCCAAAATCTGCTTAATCAACGTCATGATTGCTGGTTCTGCTTGGTCCTTGCCTAAAAGGTACGATGCAAAAGCCTCTTCGGTTCTAAAGGTTATTATGGGTCTCGACTGGTCCAGTCCGAGTTGACCGATGATTCGGCGGTCGGGTTTGAAATCTTTAAGCCACACCCAAGGGTCCAAGGCGTTGTATTGCACGATTTTTTTGGCATCTATTCCGTATTTTGTCCAAGCCTTTTTGGGGATTATCTTCGGTGTAAGAAGCCTTTCGGAAAGTGGAACCGTAAGCCTGGCAACCGCTTCCGCGTGGGGAGAATCGTTAACACAAACGTGAGGCACCCCCAACCCGAATGCGGTCCGAGCCATCTCGGGAGACGAGAACGAAACAGCCACGTCAGGTTTGAACTCATCTATCACGTCTGTTAGTTCGGAGATTCTTTGTGAGCTGGCTTTCAGTTTGCCAGCTAGGTTTCCTCCGCCGTGTTCTCCAACGACCTTGGCGTCCATCCCCTTCAACGCTAGCAGCTGGTTGACTTCGCGGTATTTCCTGGTGGTTCTTAGTACTTTATGGCCTCTGCCTTCGAGCTTGGCGGAGAGCCTTGAAAAGAGCATGCATTGTTTTGGGGTGAGGATGTCGATGGCGATTTTCATCGTCTACCACTTTTCTGGATAAATCCCATTATTGGAGGGTTGTTCATATAGCCTTATTGTTTCCTCATTGCGCGCCAGAACATCTTTTTTACGATTTCCCTCCACAGCCACAGCCAGAACAGGACCAAGCCCGCGCTGGCGCCGACTTTGAGGGCGCTCGTGAGGAGGCCTTCCGCGATTCCGGGGAGCCGCATGGGCACGATGACCCCGTCGATCACCCACAACCCGAGTATCATGCATACCCAGACAAATAGAAGGATGAGGACGAAGTCGAGGATTCTGCGAATCATGGTGTCACCATAATCAAGTACGCGGTTGCTAACGCGAGGACCCCCGAAATCGTGGCCAAAACGAGGAAAATCTTCGCAGCCTCGTCTTCGCGCAGTGGACCTCGGGCAAGTACCACCCTCGCAAGGGTTATCGGCGCCGTCGGGTCTTTAGTCGCCATCAGCCTCCCGTCCTCGAGGATTGCCACGGGTCGCGAGACTTCTCTCCTTTCGTAGAGTCTTCCCATAGACGAAAGCCCGTAGAAGGCGTTCATTATTTGGGGCATCAAGGCGACCAAGGCGACCACCTCGAGCCTGCCGATTATGGCGATGGCTCCCAGCGCCGCGCCGATGCTGAGGCTTCCGACGTCGCCGGAGAACACTTTGGCGGGAAACTTGTTGTAAAAGAAGAACACCAGTAGCGGTCCGAGGAGGCAGAGGCACAGGACAAGGGCTTCGCTTCGCCCGAGCAGGAGCGCCGACAGCAGCATGATGATGGTTATTATGGTGCACGGTCCCGACATTGTTCCGTTGAACGGGTCCATCATGTTCACGGCGTTGGAGGTCACGGCCATCACGAGGGGCACCAAAAACGGGTAAATGATCGTCATCCGCGTCTGTCCGATGAACGGGAAAACCAAGCCAGTCGGATTGTAGGTATGCAGGACAAGTATGGGTAACCCAGCGAACAGTGTGAGGAAGGGCTTAACCTTAGCGTTTAAAGTCTTGAAATCGTCTACAGCTCCGACTAATCCCGTTATGAGGATGGTTGCGAGAAAACTCATGCTTGTACTGAGTGTTTCCGGCGAAAGCATTACTGCAACTAGGATGCTTGCCGTTATGCCTGCTAGGACTACTAAGCCGCCCATTTGCGGGATGAAAGGTTTATCTTTCTTGTGTACGTCTATGCCGCCGATGTGCTTTTTCTTCATCTTTTTTATGTGAAATGGCATAACAGCGAGAGACACTGCAAATCCTGCGGCGAAGATTATCGTTTCGTTGAGCATTCATTTCGGCGCTTCTAGTTTTCAGGGGTTCAATTTTGTTTAAGAATGGTAACCTATAAACATATATACGTAATTAAAAAAGCCATAGGGCTTAAGCCCCAAAAAAAATTAATTAAGGACACGTCGTAAAATATTGCTCAACCCGTGCGGGGGTTGCCAAGCCAGGTCAAAGGCGTAGGCCTGAGGCGCCTATCCCGAAGGGGTTCGTGGGTTCAAATCCCACCTCCCGCACCAATATCATCAATGCTTATGCATCTTCACCATTTCAGTGGGTCTGAAGTGTTTATTCTATGAACAGCTTGTTTCGCAAAGGCTTTTATTTTTCGTCGTAGAGATTGACGGCGTGATGAGAAATGAACAGGAATTTAGTTGTCGTGTTCGTTGCTGCCACGATCCTAGGAGCCTCGTTGGGCAGCATTTTGTCGTATCTCATCCTCCAATCGAATCTTCAAAGCTTCCAGACTCAGATAACGCAACTTGAAACCTATAACGACGATCTTCAGTCGCAGGTCGACAGCCTACAAACCAGCATAAACGTCCTAGAAGAAAGCGTCCACTCCCTCTCTTTGGAGGCAAAAGCAAGCGAGATGCGAAATGCGATCGAGAGCGATTTGAGCAACCTCATAACAATTGGCGAAATTGTCGCCGCGCTCCCCGAGGTGCGCTCAGCCGTCTGGGAAACCATGAGGGCAACACTCGCTACGTACGAGTCTCGGCTGGTGTCCGGGTCCTTCATCTGGTTTTGCTACCCGAACGGCACGTATTATACGACTACTCAAGGGCTCATCAACAGGACCCTCAGCGACCGCCCGTACTTCCCCGTCGCGATCGGGGGGAACGTGAGCGTCGGAACCACCGTCTACAGCAGGTCCTCAGGCTTGGCTGTTCACGTGACAGCCATCCCCGTCTTCAACGGCACAAGCGTCGTCGGCATCCTAGGTATAAGCACGCCACTGCATGAGTGGGCCGAGTCGATTGCTGCCCGACTGGGCATCGACCTTCCGGACTTCTTCTTCGTTCTCTCAGAGGACGGCTGGATTCAAATGCATCCGCAGGGCGAGATGATTCTTACCGCGAACCTGGTCACTGGAGAGGGCATGGACGCAGCCGTCCCCTACGCTTCGTTGACGGAATTTCTTGAAGAAGCACTCGCAGCGAAGGAAGGAACGGGAATATACGAATATGGTGATGTCGCAGGAACCTGCGGGTACACCACTATAACAAGTCTTCATTGGGTCGTCTTCTACGTTGAAGCTTGAGCCGACGTTGTCTATCCATGACTAAGGGATGCTTTTTCGTAAACTTCAAGCTATTTCTTCATTAAAAAGGTTAATCTTCTTTCCCTTCATACGACCGTCCTGAAATTTTTTTTAATGCTAGTGCGCCTAATAGAGTTTAGGAGGTGATGTTGTGAAAGCTGATGCGAAGACTGAATCTGAAGTGTTATCATCGCTGAACAAGCATTTCAAAGCGTACGAAAACAGGGATTTGGATGCGGTTCTGTCGTTGTATGCCAAGGATGATGGCGTAATAGCGTACGGTTCAGGCGCCGACGAGAAACGTGTCGGGCTGAAAGAAATTAAGAAACAGATTGAACGCGACTTTGAACAGTCCGAATCGGTATCTGTAAAGATCGAGTGGAGTTCAGTCTCGGCTACCGGCTCTGTCGCATGGGTCGCAGATGACGTTTCAATGGCAGTAAAACACGAAGGAAGAGAGATGAGGTTGCCTGCAAGGTTCACTGGAGTTCTAGAGAAACGTGACAAAAGATGGTACTGGATGCAGTCGCACTTCTCGTTGCCAGCTGCTGGTCAAGCCGAAGGTAAATACTTCCCCCTGAAAGTTAAAGTAAAATGAACAAGCGAGATTGTTTATGTTTACTCTCTCAATTCCAACTTCAATTTTTAAGTAACCATCTTAACAAATAGAAAAAATCCTAAACAGGTTTGCTGCTTCGTCTTCTCATGACGAATATACCAACGACTACAGCGACTGCCGCGACTCCCACGCCGACGACCGCGTACATTATCGGGAAGCCTTCCAGCGGAGTTAACGTAACCGTCGGGTTGAGGTTCACCGTCTCGATGCTTGGAACGATTGATGCCACATACTCCAGTCCCTGATAATCGGGTTCGTTGGACCAGAAGTTGGCTTGTAGGACGACGTTGTGGTCAGCTCGCACCAGATGGGTTCCTGGCTGACTGTACATGTAATAAGTGTTGGCTGGGACCGTTTGGGTGAGACCGTCGATTGTTAGTTGGGTGTCGTCGTTCACGAAGAAATATGCTTCAATAAACGCTTGGGTGGGCAGATGGACCATTGTGTCCTGATTTGGCTGGATGCCGATGAACATAACTCCGTTGGCGTAGCCCGTGTATATTCCCCCTAGATTGGAACGCGTGATTTCGATGCTTCCGTTATGCATAAAAGTTAAAGTGATTGATTTGTCGCTCTGCACAGCGATGGCGTTCGCTGTCGGCTGGATTGCCGTGCCAGTTCCTCCAGTTACTGTGAACTTGGTCAACAACTGCTTGGTCTCAAGGTCAAAGACTCTCACTTCGGTGTCTTCAGCAGCCATTATCCGGTATCCGTAGTCCCTTTGTTCGTCCCACCCCCACTCGCCCTTCAATGATTTCGTCAGAAAAAACGTTCCAACGAAGCCTCCCTGTGCGGAGGGAACGGGAAAACATGTGCAGTCGCCACCTCCCACAGCTGGGATTGACACGGACTGGACCATAATGTTGCCTGTGGACACAAACTTGTAGACCTTGAAAGGGCTCAGTATGGCGTTTTTGTATGAGTTGGCCTCAAGCGAATATTGCTGCTCGTCGCCATCGTCGCTGGTTATGGTAACCGTCGACTTTTCTAAGGCCAGAATCGTGTATTCGGCGTTGATCCCCTGGCTGGAGCCCATAAAAACGAACTCCTTCCCGACATACAAACCGTCCGTAGACAAATAGGAGCCACGCGGCAGTGGCGCCTCTCTAGCAGTGGCATCGGGGATGCTGTGATAATTGAGCAACAAGACAGAAACCTGCTTGCTAGACACTACCTTAAAGACCGTGCCATTAGAAAGTAGAACAAATTGCTTCTGCATGCTGTTGATTGTCACTTGAGAAGCTATTCTGTCATGCGTCAGGTCATAGACTATAATGTTTGTGTCGTCTTCTGCAGCGCTAACGGCAAGTATTGAGGCGTTACCCGTTGAGCCCGTGTCAAGCCTCCAAACTGAGCTGCGGTCGTTGTAATCTGTAAGATTGTACCGGTATATCTTGGAAGGCACAACACCGTAGTAAGTGTAATCCGGATTCCCCGAAACTAGACAGATATGGGCACAGAACAGGCACGAAAGGCAAATGACGAATAAAATCACGAACAAATAAACAAAAAAAGACTTGGAGCTTTTCAAGAACTGCATGCCTATGCGCTCCTGAATACCCTGATAGTACGTATATTGGCTTATGTTATATTTAATAATAATGTGCGTTACAATCGCGAGGCCCTTCCGTTAAGCTTCGCATCTTTCGCTTGCATAAAAAACACCAAAGGTTATCAACTAAAATTCCCTCTAGCAATTATAAGTCAGAATCGAAATTCAATGCACTTTTAAGTCCCTTTAATAAAGAATGACTGAAAATGGAGGCTAAACGCGTGGGTGCATTGCTCAAGATTGATAATATCATGTTTTTTGCCTCGAACCTTGACAAGACAGCACAATTTTATTCGGACGTTCTAGGGTTGAAGCGCGCCTGGACCGATGAAAACCGGGGGATGATCGGATTCGTGTTTCGGAAAAGCAATTCTGAAATAGTAATTCATAACGACAAGAGCCTGCCAAATCCTTCGTTCAATTTTTTAGTGAAGAACGTTGAAGCGTTTTGCGAGAAATTTAGAGCGAAGGGAGGCAAGGTTGTCATGGAGCCCTTCGAGGTGAGGTGTGGAAAGTACGCGGTCGTAGCGGACCCTGACGGAAACGAGCTCCCGATAATAGACTTAACAAAGTTTGGTGGCAAGCCGAGGTACGATCAGTAACATCATGCATTTTCTTCGGGTTGATACGATACGTTTAAATATCAAAGTTGATATCGATGGCGATATCAATGGTGATATTAGTTGATTGAGCGTGGAAGGCACTGGATGAGGCACACCGCGATTGTGCCCAAGGGCTTCATACGTTACCACGTTCTCGAGTCTCTAGGCGAGAAGCCGATGTCTGGCTCGGAGATCATGAGCGAGGTTGAGCGGAGGACGAACGGGCGCTGGAGACCAAGTCCGGGCTCAGTTTACCCTCTTCTGTCTTGGCTTCAGGACAACGGCTACGTGAAGGAGCTGCCAACAGACCAGAACGGGCTGAAGCGTTACGAGCTCACCGATAAGGGTAGGAGCCTCCTCGAAGAGCAGAAGACGATTAGGCTGAAGTTCAGGAAGGAAGCGAAGTTTTTACCTCCTCCCTTCCTCGGGGCGCTGTGGTTCAGGATTCCGCCAGAGAAGATGGTCAGAAGCATGGAGACGATGCGTAGGCTGATGTCGGCGTTTTTTGAACTTGGAGGTACTTTGGAAGCAAAATTCTCCGAGGAAGCCCTAGAGCAAGCCTGCAAGGTCCTTGACGAGACGGCAGGAAAGATTGAGGAAATAAACAAAAACCTGAGACAGTCCAAAGACGAGTAACAGATAAGGAAAGCGTGGAATCCAACGTGGCGACAATTGTTCAGACGGTTGAGCTTAAAAAGACCTACATGCTTGGCAAGGTTCCAGTCTTCGCCCTGCGCGGCGTGAACCTGAAGGTTGAAAGCGGAGATTTCGTCGCGATTGTTGGTCCTTCGGGGTCAGGCAAGTCGACCCTTCTGAACATGATTGGCGCTCTCGATAAGCCGACTGAAGGGAAGGTGCTTGTTGACGGGGTGGACGTTTCGGCGCTGAACGATGATAAGCTCGCGGAGCTCAGGCGGCGCGTGGGCTTCGTTTTTCAGTTCTTCAACCTGATACCGAGGCTTACCGCCAGCGAAAACGTGGAGCTCCCCCTAACCATTACAGGTCTCAGCAAAAACGAAAGAAGGAAGAAAACGTTCGAGCTTCTGAAGGCTGTTGGCTTAGGCGAGCGTGTTGACCACAACCCGACGGAGATGAGCGGCGGGGAACAACAGAGAGTAGCCATCGCGAGAGCCTTGGCGAACAACCCCCGTTTTCTGTTGCTGGACGAGCCCACTGGCAACATCGACTCCAAAACAGCGGACATGCTGGTTGGTTTACTTAGGAGTTTGAACGAGGAAAAGGGAGTCACCATTATCATGATTACGCACGACCTGAACATTGCCAAACACGCTAAACGCGTCATTCGTCTTTTAGACGGCAAAGTTGAGGAAACAAACATCGGAGCGGAGTGAGATTAAAAATGAACGTTTTGGACATCTTCTCTTACGCTTTCAGCAGCATTCGGCTGCGGAAGCTCAGAGCTGCCCTGACGACATTAGGAATCGTTATCGGAATCGCAGCCATCGTTGCTTTACTCTCACTCAGCGAAGGCTTCAGGATTGCGATAACCAGTCAGTTTGAACGAGGCTTCGCCTTGGACGTCCTCACCGTGACGACGGGTCAAGGGTTTGGTTTCGGACTAGGTGGCGCAAGCAGCGGAACGTCGGATGAATATTTGACCTTGAACGATACGCGGGCGATTTACGGGATTACGGGTGTGAAACTGTCTACAGCCATAACATCGAAGTCGGTCGGTCTCTCCTCAGGCGATTTAACGTTCACTATCACCGCCATGGGCGTAAACTTCACTGAGTACTCTCAACTCTACAGCACATCGTTCATCGCTGAAAGTGGCTCTATGCCGAACAGTCCAGAAAACGACTCGATAATTCTGGGAGCCCGAATAGCTGACCCGTGGCAGAACGGCACCGTGTTCGCTGAGGTAGGCGACTACATCAACGTATCGTGGATCACTGGCTCCATCACCAGACCAGTCGTCAAGAACTACGTGTTTCATGTGGTGGGCGTTCTCAAGGAAATCGGAGGATTCAGCATAAGTGGACCATCCGACACCCAAGTCTACATCCCGATATCGACGGCTCAGACGATATTTGAGACAGACAGGGTCAACCAGATTTTGGTGCAGCTCGTTAATAGTGAGCAGACAACCATAGATTCAGTGACTGCATCCGTGGAATCCTTGTTTAACGATAAGGTGTCGGTTTTATCTCCCGCTGCCGTGTTGAACATCTTCTCCAGCATACTCTCGACGGTTCAACTGTTCCTCACTGGACTGGCTGGAATCTCGCTGTTGGTTGCGGGAATAGGCATAATGAACATCATGATCGTTTCGGTCATGGAACGCACTCGGGAAATTGGTATTCTGAAGTCTCTGGGCATGAAGAACAAGACGGTTCTGGTGATATTCCTCTGCGAAGCTGCCGTAATTGGTCTACTGGGTGCAGTTATCGGCATAGGCTTCGGATATGGGCTTTCAAGCTTCGTTGCAAGGTTCGGTCTAGCCTTGATGGGTGGCGAAGGAAATGGCATATTAAGTGAGCAAGGAGCTGGCATAGGTTTCAACATTACCCCAGTTTTGACTCCCACAGTCATCGTGGGTGCCCTCATATTTGGCGTCGCAACAAGCGTCCTTTTCGGCTTGTATCCTGCTTGGCGGGCGTCGAAGCTCAAGCCCGTTGAAGCGTTGAGATACGAATAATAATGACGACAAAGGCTTTATGGAGGACACCAAATGACAAACGCGATTCACACAGAAGACTTGATGAAAAATTTCGGCAGCTTCGTTGCGGTTAATGGAGTCGGCTTCGACGTCGTCAAGGACGCGGACGATGTGAGGAAGAAAATTGGCGTCGTAACCGAAAAGCTCGTAGCCTACGACCGCCTTACGCCGCTCGAAAATCTCGGTATCTTCGGTCGCCTCTACGAGATGAGCTCTCAATCCATTAAGCAAAGAGGCGAAGAGAAGAAGACGGTTCTCCTGACGACGCACTACATGGATGAGGCTGACCGCCTCTCCAACAGGATTGGGATCATCGATTATGGGAAAATCGTTGCTTTGGACACGCCGAGTAATCTTAAGGCTTCTGCTGGTCAAAACGCGACGTTGGAGGATGCTTTCATAAAACTCACTGGGACCAAGATTCGCAACGAACCTGTAAAAAACAATCTGAACCATAGACCAAGATTCAATTTTGGAAGAAGAATGAGATGAAGCCGCTGAAAACGATTGAGGAAATTCTGACCATAGCGTACAAGGATTTGAAGGAGTTCCAGAACTTGTGCCAGGAAAAAGTTGAAAGGTGTTGGAAAGTGAATGTCGTCAATTATTGAAACGTGCGCACGCCATAAAGGAGCAAAAGCAGAATGATGCGGCTAGCCAAATATTTGAAACCCTATCTGCCTTTGCTACTGATCACCATTGCCCTTCTGTTTGTCCAGGCGAACGCCGACCTAACCCTGCCCGACTACTTGTCCAAGATAGTTAATGTTGGCATACAGCAAGGCGGCGTGGAGAACGCAGTCCCAGTAGCAATCCGCCAGAGCGAGATGAACAAGCTCGTCATCTTCATGAAAGCCGACGAGCAGAAATTGGTCCTAGCAGACTATACGCTGGTGAACAGTAGTAGCCCAGATTATAACAAGTATGTCAATGAATATCCGGCGCTGGCTAGGGAACCGGTCTATGTACTGAATCCAATTAACAGCACTGAGATCAGCAAGCTGAATCCTGTGCTGGGGAAAGCATTCCTTATCGTCTCTGGCATACAGCAGATTCTGGCAGACCCGGTTAAGGCTGCGGCCATGGCTGCCAGCATAGGATTCGATCTGTCCAAGATTCCGCCTGGGACGGATATTTTTACCTTACTCGCGCAACTTCCCGCTGCTACACTTGCCGAGTTGAGCAGCATGTTCGAATCCAAGTTGGCAGCGCTGGGTGATAGTATGATCATCCAGGCAGCTGCCGCACCTATCAAGGCCGAGTATGCTGCTCTCGGGATGGATACTGGAAAAGTGTCAACAAATTATATTGTTCAAATAGGCACGCAGATGCTTCTTGTTGCCCTGCTCTCAGGCATCTGCACTATCACCGTAGGCTTCCTGGCGGCTCGAACAGCCGCTGGGCTGGCGCGTGACCTGCGCAAGGATGTGTTCGAGCGGGTTGAGAGTTTTTCTAGCACCGAGTTCGACAAGTTCTCCACGGCCTCGCTGATAACCCGTTCAACCAACGATATCACGCAGATCCAGATGGTGGTCATCATGATGATGCGCATGGTCTTCTATGCTCCCATCATCGGGATTGGAGGAATAATCCGGGCAATCGGGAAGAGCACAAACATGTGGTGGACCATTGCCTTGGCAGTGATTGTGCTGCTGGGCATTATCATTACAGTTTTTGTTATCGCCTTGCCTAAATTCAAGATCGTCCAAAGTTTGATCGACAGGCTTAACCTCGTCACCCGTGAGAGCCTGTCGGGCATGATGGTCATCCGGGCCTTCAACATGCAGGACTCCGAGGAAGCCCGTTTTGATAAAGCCAATACGGATCTGACCAAGAACAGTCTGTTCATCAACCGTGTCATGGTCATCGTAATGCCGTTTATGATGCTAGTTTTGAGCGGAGTGTCCTTGCTGATCATCTGGGTCGGCGCTCATCAGGTAGCTGAGTCCACAATGCAGGTCGGTGACATGATGGCTTTTATGCAGTATGCCATACAGATCGTTTTTGCCTTCCTAATGATGGCGGCGATGTTCATTATCCTGCCAAGAGCGGCTGTATCCGGTGACCGTATCGAGGATGTACTCGAAACCGAGCCTGCCATCAAGGATCCGAAAGATCCGAAGCATTTCAACGAGCCGGTTAAGGGGATAGTTGAATTCCGCAACGTCACATTTCACTACCCCGGAGCCGAAGAGGATGTTCTGCATAATATCAGCTTCATCGCTCAGTCCGGTCAGACTACTGCTCTGATCGGTACCACCGGTTCAGGTAAATCCACCATCGTCAGCCTGATTCCCCGCTTTTACGATGCTAGTGAAGGCGCGGTCTACGTTGACGGCATAGATGTACGGGAGGTTACGCAGCACGAACTGCGCGATCACATCGGTTATGTCCCGCAGAAGGGCACGCTGTTCTCAGGCACGATCGAAAGCAACCTGCTTTACGGCGATCAAAATGCCACGGATGACGAACTTAAGATAGCTGCGGAAATTGCACAGGCAAGTGAGATCATCGCAGAAAAACCCGAGGGCTTACAGTCAGAGATTGCACAGGGTGGGGTGAACGTTTCTGGAGGCCAGAAACAACGCCTCTCCATCGCTCGGGCACTAGTCAAGAAAGCCCCGATTTATATCTTCGACGACAGCTTTTCAGCCCTCGACTTCAAGACCGATGCAGCTTTGCGCAGGGCTCTCAAAGCGCAAACCAGTTCGAGCACTGTCCTGATTGTGACCCAACGTATTGCCACTATCAAGAATGCCGAGAAGATAATCGTGCTCGATGAGGGCCAGATCGTCGGCATGGGCACTCACCACGAACTAATGGAGAGCTGCGAAGTCTATCGGGACATTGCCCTGTCGCAGTTGAGCAAGGAGGAGTTGGCATGAAGAACAGCGACAACACTTCTCAACCTCGCGAGCGGGCAGGCGCTCCAGTAGGACCAATGGGTGGTCGGGGCCCGATGGGCGGTGGCCCAATGGCCATGATGCGTAGAGGCGAAAAGGCGCGCGACTTTAGAGGTACCCTAAAAAAGCTGATTCAATATCTTGGGCACTATAAGCTATTAATCCTGTTCGTCTGGTTACTTGCGATCGGCTCCACGATCGCGAGTATATTTGGTCCCAAGATCCTGGGGAATGCGACTACAAAGTTGTTCGAAGGAGTGATGGCACAGATTTCTGGTACAGGCTCAATCGACTTCACTTATATCGGAAACATTCTCCTTGAAGTACTCCTGCTGTACCTCCTGTCCGCCGCGTTAAGCTATGCCCAGGGCTGGATAATGACCAACGTGGCGATGGATATCACCTATCGCCTTCGCAAGGATATCGCTCAAAAGATCAACCGTATGCCGTTCAAGTATTTTGACGGCACAACCCACGGAGAAGTACTATCCCGCGTTACCAACGATGTGGATACAGTCAACCAGACACTTAATCAGAGCCTGACCCAAATCATTACCTCCATTGTCACAGTGCTTGGTGTGCTCGTGATGATGCTCACCATCAGCTGGCAGATGACCCTGGTGGCTTTGGTGATACTTCCAATATCGTTCGGCATCATCGCCTTGATCGTAGGCAAGTCGCAGTTATTCTTCAAACGCCAGCAGGACTACCTGGGTCACATCAACGGTCACGTCGAAGAAATGTATGGCGGGCACGTTGTGATGAAGGCTTTCAACGGTGAGGCGAAGAGTGTTGAGCAATTTGATCAGATCAATAACACACTCTACGACTCCGCATGGAAATCGCAATTCCTCACTGGCCTGATGTTTCCCATCATGAATTTCGTAAGTAACTTGAGTTACGTCTTCATCTGTATCCTCGGTGGCTACCTGGCCGTAGAAGGCGCCATCACAATCGGCGACATCCAAGCTTTTATCCAATATGTCCGCTCGTTCACCCAGCCGATCACGCAGATCGCTAACATCTCCAACACCCTCCAGCAAACCATGGCCGCAGCTGAACGGGTATTCCAATTCCTGGAGGAAGCCGAGGAAGAACCAGATATCGCCGTCCCAGTTGTGTTGAAAAAAGCGGAGAGACGCGTAGACTTTAAGAAGGTTCGCTTCGGTTACAGTCAGGATAAGATCATCATCAACGACTTTTCATTCTACGCCGAACCCGGTCAGAAGATCGCAATTGTCGGTCACACCGGTGCCGGCAAGACCACAATGGTCAAGCTTCTGATGCGTTTCTACGATGTCAACAGCGGTGCCATTCTGGTGGACGGCCACGACGTGAGGGAGTTCAAACGCAGCGACCTGCGAAGCATGTTTGGCATGGTCTTGCAGGATACCTGGCTCTTCAATGGCACAATTATGGAGAATATCCGCTATGGCCGCTCTAGCGCTACCGACGAGGAAGTCATCGCCGCAGCCAGAACCGCCCATGCGGACCATTTCATCCGTGCGCTACCAGGCGGATACGATTTCGTTATCAACGAGGAGACCACCAACATTTCGCAGGGGCAGATGCAGTTGCTGACCATAGCGCGTGCCATCCTAGCTGACCCGGACATCCTGATATTAGATGAAGCTACAAGTTCGGTGGATACCCACACCGAGGTGCTGATTCAAAATGCCATGCTCGATCTGATGAAAGGTCGCACCAGCTTCGTCATCGCCCACCGCCTCTCAACCATACGGGAGGCTGACTGGATCCTAGTGATGAAGGACGGAGGCATCGTGGAACAGGGTAAGCACGAGAAACTGCTGGCAAAGAAAGGCGTCTACGCTGAACTCTACAACAGCCAGTTCGAAGGGCGCGCTCAAGAGCACGCTTCAGTGTGATTCGTGTCCAAAGCGCGCGCTACGCTCATAACCATACACTTGAGTGCAAGTTACAAATAACTATTAATGCTAGCGTTTAATAACCAAGTCAGAAACTGCTGTTCGACTGCATCACGTTCAATTGAGCCTAAGACATTTTATATATGATGAAACTGCTTGGACATAGGAACATTAATAATACTCTGATTTGCACGCAATTACGTCGTTCTTGATTGATTAGTACAAAGAAATGATAATTCCTATCCACTTAATTGTTAAAATCTGGGTCGCCAATCCATTTACCATTCTTGCGTAATCCGAAGCTTTCTAACGCTTTTTCCATTTCTGTGACTTTTGTATTCATGTCACCTAACTGCTTTGTTAGAACGTTGACTGTAGTTTCCAATCCCTCAACCTTTTGCTCAGCCTCAAGAGCCATTTTTGCTTTCCCATTAGATCATTCTTTTATTTCTTCTCTAGAAGTTTTTTTTAGTTTTTTTCCAGTTTCCGATGATGTTTCTTTTAGGCATCCTGTTCCCGGTGGAGCAGATGCCTTGCCCCTCCAGTACGTGTCGAAGTTTCTGCCTTTGATTTACGCCATTGACGCTTTGAGGAAGGTTATGGTTCTGGGCGTTGGCTTGAGCGGGGTGGCCGTTGAGCTCCTCCTCTTGGTCGCCATAAGCGTCGTCACAATAGCTTTGGGTGTGCCGCTCTTCGACAGGGCAGTCTGAAAGTAAAATAATAAATTCATTTTTGCAGAGGGGGAGGAGCCTGATTTACTTTGTTCTCTGCTTGGGCTTTGCTGTTTCCTCGATGCCTTCTTCTTCTCTGAACTGCATCTTGTAGAATGAGCTGTAGATTCCGCCCTTCTTCATGAGCTCGGCGTGCGTGCCTTTCTCGACGATTTCGCCTTGGTTGATGACGGTTATCTCGTCGCACAGCCTTATGGTCGAGAGCCTGTGGGCTATGATGATTGCCAGCCTGTTCTCGAGCAGCTTCTTAAGGGCGTTCTGGATGACGAGCTCGGTGTACGGGTCGATGCTGGAGGTTGCCTCGTCCAGAATCAGGAGCCTAGGATCCATCAGAAGGGTCCTCGCGAAGCTGATGAGCTGCCGCTGCCCGATTGAAATGTTGGATGAGCTCTCGTGGAGGACGTAGCTATACCCTCCCGGCAGCTTCATTATGAAGTTGTGCGCCCCCACGGTCTTCGCGGCTTCGACGACCTCCTCGTCTGACGCTTCGGGCTTCCCGAACCTGATGTTGTCCATGATGCTCATTGGGAAGAGGAAGGAGTCCTGTAGGACTATTTTCATGTGCTGGCGGAGGGACTCCAGCTTGACGTCTTTGAGGTTGTGTCCGTTGATGAATATTTCGCCGTCCAAAGGGTCGTAGAACCTTGCGAGAAGGTTAATCGTCGTGCTTTTTCCTGCGCCCGTTGGTCCGACGATTGCCAGTTTTTTGGATTCGTCGAGGGTGAAGCTGATGTTCTTTATCACTGGAACGTTCGGGTCGTAGCCGAACGTGACGTTTTCGAACCTCACGTTTTCTATCGTCTTCAGTTCGACCGCTTTTTCTGCGGCTGGCTCTTCCACCTCGACCTTCGTGTCTATGAGATCGAACATCCTTTCGATGGCTGCCATGGCTGACTGGTACTGGTCGTACGTGGCGACAAGTGTCACGAGCGGCATGAAGTAGCTGAACTGATACTCTATGAAGGCTACTAGGGTTCCCAGCGAAATTTCGCCATTCATGGCCATTTGAGCGCCGAACCACAAAATCAGGCACGTTCCGATGATCCTCATCGTCATGACTACGGGTTGGTAGGCTGACGAAACCAGCACTGCCCTCAGGTTCGCGTTGATGTTTTCTTTCTGGGCTACCTTGAACTCATCGGCTGCCTTTTCTTCCTGCACGAATGATTTTATGACCTTTATGCCGGAGAGGTTTTCGTTTATTTTTGCCGTCAGCCCGCTCATGGTCGAGAGGACTCTTCTGTATATCTTCCTTGAGAGTCTTCCGAGGAGCCACGATACGGCTATGGCCACGGGGATGATGGCGACCGCCAGCGAGGCGAGCTCGAGGTTGAGGGCGAAGATTACGATGAGGGAGCCGAGAATCGAGGATATGTCTGTAATGATTTCCGTAAGTCCCATCCTCAGGAAGATTCGGACCGTGTTCGAGTCGTTGATGGGTCTCGACATGATTCTGCCTATTTCGCCCTCGGAGAAGTACCGCAACGAGATTGACTGCAGCTTGGACATCATTTCGTCCCTGATTTTAGCCACGGCTTTTTCGCCGACGATTCTCATTTGGAAAACTTGAACGTACTGGAGGAGGTAGTTGCTGAGGGTCACGATTACGAATATTGGTATCCACCACACGAAGCCCGACAGGTTCAGGGGCGTGATTATCTGGTCGATTGCCACCTTGTGGAGGTAGGGCGACAGCAGCCCAGTCACCGAGCTCAGGATGATGGCGACTATTCCTCTCATGAGGTTCCTCTTGTACGGTTTGATGAACCTGTAGAGCCTCCTGACGAGGACTCTGTCGGGTATGGTCCTCTTCCTCGACTCCTCGTACCTTGAGAAGACGCCGAACGGGCTGCCCATCGCCTTCACCTTGCCTCCATGATGTCTTCAGCAGCTCTTTCGAGGAACTGGGTCTGGTAGATTCTGTGATAGATTTTGCCCTTGGCGATAAGCTCGCTGTGCGTCCCGTATTCGGCTATTTCGCCATTGTCGAGGACCATGATCTTGTCGGCGTTCTTTATCGTCGAGAGCCGCTGCGCGATAATGAAGCAGGTTCTGCCCTTCATGGCTTCCTCGATGGCGTCCTGAATCTGCTGCTCCGTTTTCGCGTCGACGAACGAGAGCGAATCGTCCAGAATCAGTATCTTCGGGTCTGTCAGGAGCGCCCTCGCAATAGTGAGTCTTTGCCTCTGCCCGCCCGAGAGGGTTATGCCCCGCTCCCCGACTGGGGTGTCGTAGCCTTGGGGCAGGGACTGGATGAAGTCGTGTATCTTGGCGTGCTCCGCAGCCTGCTTGATTTCGTCCATCGTGGCGTCGGGTTTGCCGAAGGCGATGTTGTCCTTGATTGTTCCCGTGAACATGAAGACGTCCTGGAGGACGATGCCCATCTGCTTCCTCAGGGATGCGAGCTTGAACTGCTTGATGTCGACGCCGTCGATGAGGATGCTTCCCGTGTTGACGTCGTAGAACCTGGGGATGTCGAAGATGAGCGACGTCTTCCCCGAGCCTGTGGCTCCGAGGATGGCGATTTTCTCGCCGGGCTTGACGGTGAAGTTCAGGTTCTTGAGGACAGGGATTTGCTTGTCGTACCCGAAGGTTACGTTCCTGAACTCGACTTCGCCCCTTTGTATCTTGATGTCCTGCGCGTCGGGTCGGTCGTCGACTTCGACGGGTGCGTCCATCATCTCGTAGACCCTTTCGAGCCCCGCTGAGGCGTTTATCCAAGTCCCCGAGAGCTGGCTGAGGTCTCGGAGGGGGAAGCTGAGCCTCATCATGTACCTCACGAACAGCATGAGGTCGCCTATCGTGAACACGGTGCCCGGCGTGGCTATGAGCGTCCCCGCGTAGACGTAGACGGCGGTGATGCCGAGGGTGAGGATGGCTTGCCCCGACGGCATGTACTTGGACTGGATTTTACCCGCGCCGATTGCGGTGTCGACGAAGATTTGTTCGACCTGCTGGAAGCCGTCTTCCATCTCGTGTTCCCGCTGGAAGATTCGGACGACCTTCATGCCGATGATGTTCTGCTGGACGTAGGCGCCGAGTCTTCCGAGGATGAGCATCATCTTCCTGAACATTGGCATGGTCTTCATCCAGAGCTGGGTCGTGAGGTAGAAGATGGGAATCATGGGCACCACAGCGATTAGGCTCATGGTCGGGCTTATCGTGTATATTATCGTGAGGACGATGATGATTGAGAAGACCGCGTTCGAGAGGACGCTGACCCATGTCCTCAGGAAGTCGTTGACCACCTGCAGGTCCATGGTCGCCCGCGAGACGAGGTCGCCGACCGCGGTCGAATCGTAGAAGTTGAACGATTTGCCCTGAAGCGCGTTGTAATAGTCCGTCCTCACGTCTCGGATGACCATCTGGGCGAAGTAGCCGTGGACGTAGCCTATGACGAGGTTGAGCACGCCGAAGATCAGCATGGTGACCAGAATCATCATCACGAGGTTGAACAGCTGCTCCGTGTGCCCCGCGACGATGACCTCGTCGACTATCTGCGACGTGTACATGGGCTCGAGGGTGAACAGGTACGACCTGACGATGCAAAGCGCCGTGATAAGGATGATAAAGTGGACGTACTTTTTCTGGTACTTCAGAAGCCGTTTGAAGGCGTCGACGGAGCTCGTGAGCTCAGCCTGCGTCCTGATGGATTTTGCGTAGGCTAGAGCAGGCTTTGCGACGCTCATCGGTTACACCATTCGGGTCCTTCGGGATTGGACCCTCAATCGTTTCGTCCTCATTCAAACATGCAACGTGGATATTAAGTTTTTCATGAACGTAAATTATTAGCAGAGTTTCAACCTGAGGAAATTTACCTGTCTGATTTGCGGCGCACTTTTTCTGTTGTTTTGGGGCGCAAATCCAGCCTTTTTCTTTCAGTCCTCTGTGTACTTTCTGTGCGTTCGCTCTGTTCTCTTCGCCTAAAACCTAAATACGCATACGCCAAGTAAACTTCAGCCAGAGTTGAGGGCGTTATGGGATGCATGAAGGTTTCACCTGTAAATGAAAGGAATGTTGATGAAGTGGCCTCCTTTGTCGTCGACAGCTTTCAAGAGGAACAGAAGCGTGTCCCGATTCTACGGCACTCGTCTGAGCGAAATCTGGCGTTTCTTCCCCAACTAAGGAAACTCGTTAATGAGGTTCCGAGCGTTGCCGCATACGAGGATGGGCGTCCAGCAGGCTTCCTGACAGGATTCGTTTTACCTTCGTGGAGGGGCAGGAAAACCGTGTATTGCCCCGAATGGGCGCATGCTGCGATTGGGGAGGGTCGTAAAGAAGTTTATCAACTGATGTACGCGGCAATCTCGAAAAAATGGGCAGAAAACCAATGCGTCACTCACTTAATCACCCATTTCGTCCACGACGAGGAGGCGATTGAGACGTTCTCGTGGTTCGGCTTTGGCATGGCATGTGTGGACGCGGTGCGGGACTTGAGTCCATTGAAAGACGTAGACTCTAGTGTCGAAATCAGGAAGGCCACAATAGACAACTTAGAAACAGCCACAGCGTTGAATTATAAATTATGTGAGTACTTGGCTGGCGCGCCGATTTTCCTCGTTTCGCCCGAAGAACCAGAGAGCCACTGTAGAAAAGAATGCCGAGAATGGTTGTCAGACGCCTCAAGGGCGGTTTGGATTGCGTTCAAGGGCAGCAGAGCGGTTTCCTTCATGACGGTGGGTCCAGTCAACGAGGACGTTCCTTTAACGGTTCAGGACAAAGGCGTGTCCGGCATACTTGGCGCCTTCACGGAGGAGAAGTTCCGCGGCCAAGGAATAGGAAAGGCATTACTAAACAAGTCGATTGAGTGGGCTTCGTCAAAGGGGTACGAGGCTTGCGCCGTGGACTTCGAACCGGAAAACCCGGAGGGAAGCCGTTTCTGGATGAAGCACTTCAAGCCGATTTTCTACACCCTAGTCCGAAACCTGAAGTAAAGAAGTCTCTTTTTCTCATACTTTTAGGTCTTTGTGGAATGTTTTTATGTTTAATGCGCGTTTGTTCGGTTGAGGGGATGACGTGCCCGAAAGAGGCTGAAGCAAGATGAAGAACTCACGACGGACAGACCCTCAAAACAGGCTTACCCAGAAGATGGAAACAGTTTTACGGTGCCTCAGTCGATTTGCATTTAATCTATGATTGCAGAGGGATAGCATGTTAACGGTCAGGAAGGCGACGTTGAAGGATTTGGCTGAAGTAACCGAAATCTACAACGAAGCCATACTGAAGACAGTAGCAACGTTCGACACGCAGCCCAAGACGGTTGAGGAGCAGAAGCCATGGTTCGAAAGCCACGACTCCAAGCACCCCATTTTGGTCGCTGAACAAGACGGCGACATCGTGGGCTGGGCTTCGCTGAGCAAGTGGTCGGACAGGTGCGCCTATTCGGACACGGCTGAGCTTTCCGTGTACGTGAAGGAAGAGCACCGAGGCAAGGGGATAGGCAAGAATCTCATGCGGGAAATCCTCGACCAAGGAAAGAAGGCGGGCTTGCACACCGTCGTCGCCCGAATCGCCGAGTCCAACGAGGTGAGCGTCCGCCTGCACGAGGCTTTCGGCTTCGAACACGTCGGAACCATGAAGGAGGTTGGACGTAAATTCGGAAAACTGTTGGACGTGCACTTGATGCAGAAGATATATGAATCGTGATGCGCCAAAAATGTACATCATTGAGGGATAGGGGTCTAGCGTGTTGGACAGAGATGCGGAACACAAATCCACGTCCTGGGGAAGCAACTTTCTCGGGGCAAGGCCAACTCGGAACCCCTACGTCAATTGGAAGGAGACGAAGAAGGGCGTCGTGATATACTTACGCGGGAAGAAAATCAGCCTAGACAACATAGGGTCAACCGTGTGGAAGGCTTGCGACGGAAGGAACACGGTCGAGGACATCTCCCGAGTCCTCAACGAAAGGTACATGCTAAGCGTGGGCGAAGCCGAGAGGTCGCTGAACATCTACTTCGAGCAGCTCGTTAAAAAGGGACTCGTCTTCATAAAATTCGGGGAAACGCAAGCCACAACCGAGAGACCGCCCGAAAGACCGCCATACAACGGGATGCTCCCTGCATCTGATGGGTCCACGGTTTTCTGCGGCTACTGCGGAACCCAAAACTCCAAAATCTCAAACTACTGCATAAAATGCGGGCAAAAACTCGTAAAATAATCACTCAATCTTTTCAGCTAATCTGGTTGGCTTTGCTTCCTTTT
>Ga0172362_10001339_pt1 | contig 21061 bp, 3 predicted proteins | sample LakKivs1_kivu2a2_FD_114534 | JGI IMG/M metagenome (GOLD analysis project Ga0172362, IMG submission 114534) | Sediment microbial communities from Lake Kivu, Rwanda - Sediment s1_kivu2a2 | ecosystem: Environmental > Aquatic > Freshwater > Lake > Sediment | place: Rwanda: Western Province, Lake... | reverse complement strand
GCTAATCAAAAGCTTAAAGATATTGCTGAAAAGAAAATGCAGGCTGCCTCTTTGCAAAATGCTATTAATGACACAGCTGAAGAAATGGGACTAGTAGCTGATGATTTGGCTAGGGGTAAGGTGGTAACTGCTAAGTATGGAAAAAGCATTCCAAAAGCTCAAAATGGAAGACAGACTAATCAAAGTAAAAGAGCTAAGTTAAGAATTGCTGAAGATAACACTTCTACTAAGAAATTGAAGTCAGTAAAAGCTCTTCCTAATGTACCTAAAGGACAGGCAAAAGGTGAAGTGTTTTACGGAAAAGTAACTCAAGATGACTTTGAAGCTATGAAGGCAAGGAACCCTTGGTATGACTGGGAAAACTTTGACCCTTCTAGTGATGCAGATGTTAGAGACTTCCAAGAATCATTTAATAGAGAGGCTAAAAAAATTGGATCATCAGCACGTCTTAGAGTGGATGGTGCACTTGGTGAACAAACTGCTAGTGCAAAAGGACTATATGAAACAGAGGCTGCTAAACCAACCACCGCAGCTACAAAGGATGAACTTGTTCCAGTGTTACCATCAACAGAAACTTATATTCCACCTACACCTCTTAGAAAATTATTTGAGGTGAATCCCACCTACAAAAGGTCTCAAGTGCTTGACGCTATAGGAAACGCACTTCCTTATATTGTACGTCCAAATCAGGAAGATCTTGATCCAAGACAGTTAATTGGTGAGATGTATGCATTGGCTAGCAATCAGTTAGAGCCTGTGCAAGCTCAGACATTACAGCCTCAGCTGTCTACACCATATGATATCTCTCTACAGGATATTCTAAATGAGAACGAGGCTGCCTTCAGATCACAGCAAAGAATGATGGGATATAACCCTGCTATGCAGGCTCAGCTTAACGCTCAGAAATACCAAGCTAATCAAAGAGTATTAGGTGAGCAGTTTAGGCTCAATCAGGCTGAGAAGCAGCGTGTGTATGAACAGAACAGAAACCTTCTAAATCAGTTTGGTTTACAAAATCTGGGTATTCTAGATAGACAATATGAAAGACAAGAGAGAGCTAAGTCTATTACAAAAGGAACTAATATAGAAGCATTGAAATCTATTGGTGACAAATACATGCGTAACCAATTGGAAAACAGAACGTTAGCTGCTACACAAAATCTATATGGTTTTCGTTTTGATCCTCGTTTCAGAGCATTTAATGTAAACGCACCTTTTCAACCTCAGATACCTACAGTATATACAGGAACTGACACTTTAGCTCCTGTAGACAGAATGGGCACACCTCTAACTATGAGTCAGATTATGGCTCCTCTTAATAAACAATTGACGATTGCTCCTCCAGAGTCTAAATCTCAAACTATTGCACCTACCTATGTAGATGATGTGCTTCCAGAGATGGACAATAGAATGCTCACTCCTGACGAGATAAAAGAAATGTATCTCACAACTGGTAAAGATGGTAAAAAGGTGGGCAAGAAAAAGAGCATAAACAGCTCAATTATAAAAGCTTTTAAAAACCTCTAACTAACTCAGTTATAGCGATTTACCAAAACTCGTTATACCTCTTGGAAATTCTAATTATTCATATTACATTTGCTAACTTGATATACCATGGCTTCATTTACCGACATAATACCCCAGTTTAACCCGTACGTACAGCAATTGCCTGTAGAGGCAATGATGATGGTGGGTATGGAAAAGCAAAAGCGCTATGACGAGGGCATCCAAAAGATTCAGTCTCAGATAGATAAGATTGGTGGTCTTGAGATTTCGCCCGATGTTGACAAAGCTTATTTGCAATCCAAACTCAATGAACTAGGTAATAACCTTAAGATAGTAGCTGCTGGAGACTTTTCCAATTTTCAATTGGTGAACTCTGTAGGAGGAATGATTGGACAGATTGGACAAGACCCTAAAATTAGAGCTGCTGTTCAAGCCACTGCTCAAGATAAGGCAGAACTAGCTAGAATTCAGAAGGATAAAGAAAGTGGTAAGTTTAACCCTGCAAACGCTGATCGCTATTATAGAAGACGTCAGAACTGGTTATATGGTACTGAAGCAGGTCAATCTTTAACTGCATCTTATATGACACCAGTGGATGTGTGGGGAAAGATAAAGGATGTTGCAGCATCTGTAGGTCTTGATTCCACCACTGTTCAACTACTCTTTAAAACAGATGCAAACGGAAATCCTGTATATAAGCAGGATGAGAATGGTAACATGGTGCTGGACTGGAATCCTATAATGGTGGAAAAAACACTAAAGGGTAAGGATGCTAATAAAATATTAGGAGCTATTCAAACTGCATTAGGACCTGCTGAGTATGAACAACTTGCAATAGATGGCGAATATTTAAATAGAGGTAAGAGTGTAACAACTCTGAGGGATGACATTATAAGAACTTCTAAACCTCAACTTGACTTTATTGATAGCAAACTATTAAACATAAAAGCTGCTCTAGTAAACGAAGAAAGTAAGAATGATAGAGATGATGCTAAGATTCAATCTCTTCTAGAGCAAGTGCAATATTTCAACGGATTAAAAGCATCTGTTGAGTCTTCTAGAGACAAAAGCTTAAGTGTTGTTGCTACAGATCCTGACTATGTGCGTGGACGTTTGTACACAAACAACTACCTTGTAGATATATCTAAAAAACTGTCTTCCCAGGATGTAGATACAAAGCATAGTGTAAGTCCTATGTGGACTGTCACAATGGATCAGAACAGATTCAACAGGGATATTCAAAGAGATAAGATTTCGGATTACCATTGGTCTCAAGAACAGAAAAGAAAAGACAGAGAGCTTGAGTACAAAGAAAAAATGGATGCTCTTGAGATGTTCTATAAATACGGTGTGAAACTACCTGGTCTAACACTTTCACCTGCTGGTCCTGATGATTTTGTAAAGGAGCCTGTTGACACATCTGTTGGAGAAGGTGCTGCTAAAGCTATTGTTGAAGATGCCTATTCAGCTAATGTACAAACTCTAAACCAAACTAACTATCAATTAACACTTGAGTACTTCAAAAGTATGAATCCCAAGAAGCCTGATGAATCTGATTCTCAGTATGAAAACAGAATGAAACAGGCAATCTCTTCTTATGCAAGTGCAAATCGTGAAGTGGTGGATCCTACATCTGGTGATGTAAACACATTTACAGCGAGGTTTGCTACTAAACAACTTGAAACCTGGAAAAGAAATAAGAATGGAGTGCCTGTTACACTGAGGGGACTAGTAGAACAACAAGATGTTCTTTCAAAGGATTTGTCCTTACAGAAAGGTAGAATGGAAAACGTAAGAAAGAATGCAATAGAACAAGCAAGAGAAAAAGGATTAACAGTTCCTACACAAGAAGAAATTAACCAGAATATTAAACCTGGGCAAATTGTTCTTAGTGATGGCACTAGTAAGAATCTTTCAAGAGCTGACATTATAGATTTTATTGATGTAATGCCTTCAGCATTTAATATTTATGGAAATGTTTTTACAACTAGACAACAGGAAGAAAAATCTCGACAAGCTGAAATGCGTTTAAAAGCTAGATTTGGAGATGTTACATATGGAAAACTTATGAATTCCATATACACATTAGGAATAGAAGGAGGAATATCAGCACATCCACTTGTTCGTGAAGCTGCTTCCTATCTAGCTACTTCTAATTATAAACAGTTAGCAAAGCTTGAATCTAAAATATACCTTGACAAAGGATATATTAAACAAGGAATAACTGTTCCTGTTCCAAAGGGAAATATGAAAACTGAAGACTACAAGAATCGTATATCTGCAGTGATTGGTATATATGGAGTAAATATTAATGAAATCCCTGGTTTCAATGAAGAAGATATGCAAGCTGCTCTACTTGGAGAGGGTGCTTCTGGAATTAGGGTGACTTCTACACCAGGAATGACTGCCTATTCTCCATCTTCTCACATTCTTAAAATAACAGGGAAGAATGGAAAAACTTATAGTGTGCAAATAGATGATGATAATTATGAGTTTTTAGTTGGAAAACAGGCACCTGGAAATGTTCCAATGCCAAAGGTATTAGAACAAATTAATCATTACAAAACATCTAATCTAAGTGGATCTTCTAACTCTGATGGAAGTAGATGGTTCAATGATGCTGATTTTACTAACTTAAATATACAAGGTGTTACAGCTACAGGAGATATAGATGAAGATGCTCAAAATCCTAATAAGCTGTGGTTTAAAATTTACTTACATGATGGTGCAGGAAACGTAGAACCTTTGGTCTATCCCACTCCCTTTTTTAAAGTGAATCCTGCAGATGGAAAAATAAACATGCAGTTGGATTATCTTCCTAGTGGAATTAATTCAACAGTTATTCAACAAATTAGAAAGAAGAGATAATAATGGCAGACGAGCAACAACCCATAAAGCCTGTAAATCTACCCTTTACTCCTCCTGATTTAGTTGGTGAGTATAGGAGTGCATATGCATACAGTCCTAATAAGGAAACTGCTGATTATCAAGACATTTTTCAAAACTTGTTAAACACATCAGCTCCTAAAACAGGAAGTGACTTTCCAGCAGTTCCCACTGCTGGTGTAGACTTTTCTGGTAGGTATCCTCTTTATTTTCCTGGAAGGGATAATGAGGAGATGTATGCCCAGTCTCAAGGCGCCTTTGACAAGATGTACAACGGTGTTGTCAAGATGGCTGGTAATGCTGGTGCTACATTTATTAATGGCACTGCAGGGTTAGTGTATGGGACCCTTAAGTCTATACAGGATGGTAAGTTCTCGTCTTTTTATGATAACGAGCTAACTAGATCTCTGAACGAATACACTACATCTTTAGAGGATACATATGCTCACTACAAAACAGAAAGAGAAAGAAACGGAAGCTGGTGGGAACCTGCTAACTTGTTCACTGGCAACTTCTTATGGGACAATATTGTAAAGAACCTAGGATTTTCCATAGGTGCTTTTGCATCAGGTTTTGCATGGGGAGGAGCACTCAAAGCCCTTGGTGCCACTTCTCGCATTATGGGAGCTGGTGCAAGAATGGCTTCTAGAGCAGATGCTATTATATCTGAAGCATCTGTACTTCCTCAAGCAGAAAGACTTGCTACAATTAATGCTCGTTTAAATGGACTAGCTGCTTCTGCACAGAAGAGCATTGGTCTTGGACTTATGCAGGCTGACAGAGCTATTGTTGCTACATTTGGTACTGCAGGTGAAGCAGGGTTGGAATCATTAAACAACTCTCAAGACTTCAGACAGCAGATGATTGACAATTTCAAGACAACTCGTGGATATGATCCCACACCTGCTGATTTACAAGAGATTAACGCGCTTGCAGAAAGCGTAGGAAACTGGAGCTACTTAGGTAATAGTGCTCTTCTCACTGCAACGAATTATATTCAACTACCCAGAATATTCTCTTCTTCTTTCAAAAGTGATAAAGACATCTTGAATAAGGTGGCTTTTAAAGAGGGTAAGTATGTGTCCACACTTCCAGAAAAAGGATTTGGAAAACGTTTGTATGGGGCAGGTAAAGCTGCATCCTTGTTATTCAACACTGCTGAGGCTTTTGAAGAGGGGGCTCAGTATGCCATACAAACAGGTACACAAAACTATTTCTCTAAGAAATCTAAGGGTGAAAAACCATCTATTACAGACGATGCTATATTGTTTGGTCTGAAGGAAGCCCTCACCACTGATGAGGGATTGTTAAATGTATTCACTGGCGGTTTTGTAGGAGCATTACAATCTGCTGGTTTTATAGGTGTTAAAGGTGGTCTTCCTGTGTTTGGTAAGACTGGTAAGATTGGAGAAAGAGGTGTGTTTGGTTTTGGTGGAGAACAGGGTAAACTAAGAGATGAAGCTGTTACAGCATTAAACAACTCTTTGATTAAGGACAAGATGAAGAGTGCCTATTCTAATCTAAAGGCTGCTGAAATCATCCAAGAAGAAAGAGAAGCTGCTATTAGAAGAGGTGATGTGTTGGAAGCCAAAGACTTAGAGTTTGACTATGCTCACACCTTTATTGAAACTCGTCTAAAGTATAGAGCTAAAGATGCTATTGATTATGAAATAAATGACCTCAGAAATCAGGCATTAAGTGATGGAGGATTTCTTAAACTCCAACAAGAAGGATATGCTGCACCCACAGACACTCAACCATCTTTTATTAAAAGACTTGACAACCTACAGGCACATGCAAATGTGGCTGCTAAGTTAGATGGTGATCTTAAAATTAAGTATGAGGGTGTAGTGGCACCTAATGGAGAACGTGCATACACAGATGATGTAATCAGTAAAATGGTGTATGCTGGTTCTAAGATAGCTAACTACGATCAACGCATAAGTGATGTAAATCAAACACTTGGCCTTTCAGGTATAACCACTGGTGAGATTTTAGAATCTATAGAAGATGATGGTAAACCTAGCGAAGAAGCTATTAAAAATCTATCTGAACAAATAAACACCAAACCTGGACTAACTAACGATGAGAGAGAAGATCTCAGAACAAATGCTAAGGATTTGACTGAGATGGCAATGCGTAAAAAAGCATTTATTAATGAGTATAACGACATAAAGTTAAACCCAGCTAAGTATAAAACTGGACCTGCCAAAGCTCCAGAAGGAACCAAAGATAAAGGTCCTGTAACTGTTGACACTCAAAAAGGAGAAATTAAGTTTGAAACAGGAAAGGAGTACTACATTGGTGTACCTGTAAAAAGAACCAAGAAGGGAGTAAAACATGAAATGTTCTCTCGTTTCATTGTTCTTGGTGAAAGCCCTGATGGTAAATTAGTCCTTCAGGTGAGCAGTCGTGACCCTAAAGAAGATGGTGAGATATTTCAAGTGAAGAAAGATTTCTTTGATGGACAAGACATTGAAGAAATCAGTGCTGTTGAAAACAAACCTAACGCCAAGTTTTACACTGAGGTGGCTGGTAATATATTCACTTATCAATTAGGTAGGGGTAAAACTGTACAGGGAAATGTACGATATGAGGGTAAGACAGGCAAGCTTGTGTTTGTTACATTAGACGGTAAGAAGAAGTATAATGTAACAAGAGACATGTTTGTGGTTAAGGAAGGATATGAAGTAGCCAAGATTTATTCTGAAGAAGAACTATCTGACCGAGCTAAAGAAGCATTAACTGCAAAGGTAGGGGAGGATGAACTCTCTTCTTTGTATGCTGAAAGAGACGCTATCCTGGCTGAAGCAGTTCAAAAAGTTACTGCTGCTAGGGAGGAAGTGGATAAAAAGCTTGAAGATGCTAAAGCCACTTTACAGAAAGCTGATGAAGAGATTAAGAAGATAACCACCACTAAAAAAGGTGAGCCTAAAAAACAAATATCCAAAGCTCAGAGGAAAGTATTAGAGAATCTGAGAAGAACATATATTGGTACAGAGGATGCTATCAAGAAGCTAGAAGAGGAAAGAGATGAGCTTGAGCAAACTAGAGACTATCTAAAGAGTTTATACGACCAGAGAGAAAATCTACCTGACACCTTTGATGAAGCTATCAAGGATCTAAAGGCTATGATTAATGATACTGGTGAGGTTATTAAAACCAGTGTTGAATCTCTTGATAGTGGATACAAACTACTTGAGAGTATAGACAGTGCTATTCAAACAGCTATGTCTCTTCTCAATGATTACATCGCGCGCCTGAGAGAAGAGAATCCAAATCTTCCTTTATACCTAGAAGATCTTCAGAATAGGATAGAACCCTATCTTGGTGAACAGGGAGCTAAAAACTATATACAGGAGAAGCTTGGATTGACAGAAGCTGTCATGGAGCTAGAGGATCAAATTGATGAGTTTACTCAAGAACTGAAGATTCCTGATATGACCAAAAGAGCTGAGAAGCTTGAGGCTGATATTAAGGAAATTCAAGAAGGGCTAGAAAAAATCCTACAAGAGAGAGCACCTAAACTAGAAGCATTAAAAGCATTAGAAAAGACTGCTGAAGAATACAGAAAGAGAGTGGCTGAGGAAGAGCAAATTGCTCGTAATCAGAAACTTATAAAACGTTTTCTAAAGACAGCAGATGATGGTGTGCAAACCGAGATGTATGAGTATGACTATGAGCCTGATGCTAAAAAGCCTGACTTATATGTAGTGACAGGAACTAGTGCTCCTAGTGAGAAGTTTGCAGGAGGACCATTGGCAGAGCACCATGTTAGAGCTAACAAGTTTGCAGCTAACATGGACAAGATGCCTAATAGAGAGAATCTGCGTGGTATCATTGTCACTTCTAAAAATGAAGGTGGTATACTTCCTGGTCTAACACAATTCTTAAAAGATAAAGGTGACCAAACTACAGTTGTTGATCCTAAAGAAACAATTGCTTTAGTTATTGTAGAGATAGATCCTGATGATGAATCAGTAAAACGCTTAGTGGGTATTGATGGTAAACCCTTAGCATCTAAAGATTTAAATGCTGCCATATTCCAAGTGTTTCCTAATGATGAACTTAAGTGGTCAAATGGAGACTCTATGTTCAGAAAGGACACTCCAAAAGAAGTAGTAGATGAGCTCACTAATCAATATAAAGAGTGGAGAACACAGACATTAGATAATCCATCCACAGATACATACAATATTGATGCGTCGTTTGGTATTCCTGAGGTTGTGGGTGAGCTGGATGAAAATAATAATTTTGTCCCTACAGAAGATGCTATTACATCTGTCCAGGATGCAGGGCTTGTAAATAACGAAGACCTAATTAATAGAGCTGTTGTAGAAATTCCTACATCTGAAGGAGCACTGGACAATGGTTCTGTGTCTTTCTCTAAACCATTAGGTAAACCGTTCCTTATTTTAAAGAATGGTTATGTTAAGCTGAAGAATCGTCTTCTCACTAAACAAGAAGCTGCTACAGTTTATCAAGCTATTGAACGTTTGGTAACAGCAGTTCATGAACATGAAGACGGTATAGATTCTGATGATGCTCAGCGTATGCTAAGCTACCTCAGAACCATAGTGTATTGGGGTGTGCCTAAAGACAATAAACCTAGAGGTCAGAACAGTGTGTTCTTTTTAGAAGAAGATGTAGAGGGACCATTCAAAAGGTTCACCTTAAATATTGGTGCAAAAGACTACAATATTCCATTTACTCCCACAGCAGTTAGGGCTAAGAAGGATGAGATTATAAGTTTGTTAGAGGGACTATACAATAATATCAACTCTAAACTAGTTGACACTAAATGGAGTCAACCGTTCACTGAGGTGCTGTCAATTAGCCCACAAGGGGAGATGACCACTAGAGAATGGCCAAACTATCAGTCCTATCTACTTTCTAACAGACTACCTGGAGCATCTGGTCAACTGGATGGGGAAGCTAGAAACCCCAAGGAACTTCCTCTCTACACTCAAATGAGACCCCTTAAGGACACTGATGATGTAAATAGAAAGGGCATCTACTTTATTGTAGACCATGGTCAAGATAAATTCAAGTATGAGAAAACTTCCACTACCAAGAAAAAGAAAATAAAGCCTGGTAAACTTGGAGAGAAGGAAGAGAAAAAAGAGAAACAATACAAAGTGGCTCCTCCTGGTAAATACATCCTAGATGGGGAAACACTTAACATCTTTACCACCGTTCCTAGTGAAAAGTATCCTAAAGGTAGAAAAATCTACTTTGTGGCTAACAAAGAACTCATACTTAAGAAGGATGTAAAGAATGGTATCAAGATAGCTTTTGGAGTGGGTGATGCTCAAACTATTCAAGAGGAGTTGATTAGTAAAGGGATGAGCAAAGAGGAAACTCTAGCTCAATTTAGAGGTAACATCTTTAACGCTATTAAAGGAGAACTTGTTGCTAAGAAAGATATTAGCTCTGATACAGAAGCTATTATAGAAGATGATACAGATGAAATGAGTGAAGATGTAGCTAGCTCACTCTTTGGTATTAAACCAAAAGCAAAGAAAGAGGAAGAGGAAGAGATAGAAATAAAAGAGGAAACAGAAGAGGAGAATGGTGATGACACTTTTGGAGACTTCAATATAGAAGATGATGATGACTTGAAAGATGACATTGATAATCTGGATGATGATGTTCCTTTTCGTCTAATGATTGAGGAGCAGGTCAAAAAGTTTGAAGGAGAGAACTGGAAGAAAGCTGAAACATGGCTTTCTAAGTATTTCTCTAACATTCCTGTATATCGCGTTAGTAACGTTTTACAGTCCACCAACGGTGTTCAAGCCTGGGGTATGTTTAAAGATGGTGCAATATACATCTATAAAAATGCTGAGGTGGGCACCGTTTACCATGAGGTGTTTCATGCTGTCTGGAGAATGTTCTCTGATCCTGAAGAACGTCAGGCTATTATAAATGAACTTAGATCCAGAAAGGGCACCTTCTATGACAGAAAACTTGGAGAAGATGTTTCCTACGCTACAGCCACTGAAAGACAGTTAGAAGAAGCACTGGCTGAGGAGTTTAGGGACTATGTACAGAAGGGTAAAATTCCTGCCAAACCTACACAAGGTAAAAACTTTATACAGAGACTTTTTGCTGATCTTGTTAACTTTATTAAAGAGTTCTTTACAGGAGAGAAAGCAGCAGTGAACACTGCTAATCTGTTTGAAAAGATTAATACAGGTTATTATAACACCTATTCACCCTATCATACATCCCTGTCTTATGCCAAGATGGGAATAATTGATATTGAGGAGGCTATGGTGGATGATGGTGCAGCGCTTGACATAGCTAATTTTACAGGTCAAGAGGTGAATGACATCATGCAGGAAATGACCTACCAAACTCTTGGAAAGCTCATTAAGACAAACAAAAGCCTGTTTGAGATTCCAAACCTAGATAGACAAGAGCTTTATGAAGAGTTGAGAGTGCAGATAAGACGCACAGTTACAAAGCTTTATAAAGCTAATCTGGACAATACCACCCTTGGTAAGTATAAGACAAGAGGTGAGCTTAATCAAGCTAAGAGAGAAATGGCTAAGTCTCTTAGCATGAGAAGGTCTATTATGAATGATGTCACTTGGAGTCAGCTAGTTAATAAACATGAGGAATATCTCAGAAAGTATTCTATTGAGTTTGATGAAAATGATGTCATCAATCTTACAGCAGACGAAAATACTGGAAAGGGAGAATATGATTCAGCAGATAAAATTGACCATTTTAAGAAAGCTAACGCTGCAATAAAGCTTATTCTTTCCACTATTCCTTTAGTGAAAGAAAAGCAAACCGTATCTCCTGATGGCAGATCTACTCTTAGCACAGAGTTTATTCCCTCTTCTATTGGAGGACATACACTATTGCCTACCATCGAAGTGTTCATTAAGATTATGAACCAAACTCATAACTCTGCCAACATTGAAGATATGTTGAACAGAATCAAGCAGATGGCAAAAGGTGATCCTAATTATCGTACAGTATATACACGTCTTACAAGAAGGAACTTTACCACTCCTGGTATTGACTTGTCCAACCTTAAAGAGACACATGATGCAGATTTACTAACAGCCCTGTGGACCACTTTTAAGAAACAAAATCCTGACGTAAAAAACCACTACATCCGTGATAATGGAGAAGTTCAAATAGGAGATGCTAATCTTGCTACAGCTGCTAGACAAGCTAAACAAGAACTGTTGAACGATATGATAAAGGTGCTTAGAGGAAAGAACCCTTATTTCAAAGAAGATAAAACAAAACAAGCCTACATTGCTACTAAGGGTGCTATTAACAGAGTGGAACTTAACAACATGGAAGATAGGATTAAGTTCCTAAGATCACTGGGGGTTAAGTTTAAGTTAGCTGATATCAAAAAGCTATCTAAAGAGAAACAAGAAATCTTTAAGAGTGCTGTTGCTGGTTTAAGAGATAGCTTAAAGAAGGCTGATAAGGTTTCATCTATTAATAGTAAAACCTTAGATATTGATGGTCGTTTAATGCAACTTGGAGAAATCAAGTCTGCTATTGAAAACCCAGAGTTTGACAGTACATATATTGGTGGCTCTGGAGAAAGAAAGCAAACCTACATTGGAACTAATGCTGCTAGTGACCTGTATGATGTTCTCACCCAAGTGGACAACTTCTATGATATACCTAAAAAGTATCCTCAATATGCATACCTGATTACAGACTCGTTTGCTCAGAACTCTGTGATTATCAATAAGATGTTCAATCTTAAAACAGGTGAACGTAAAGCAGGTGCTGAGGAGTATATGAAGGTGTCTATAGCAGATAGTACAATTGACACCTCTAGAGGTAAGAGTAAAGAGTCTTCTAGGCTTAACTATAGAGAACGTTTCATTCAAGAGATTAACATGAACTTGGCAGGTTACTACTTAAACCTGGTTCCTGGAGATGCTTCTTTGGAGCATATGATGAAGATGGGTAATGCCATCACTCCAGAGATGTTGCTTTATGGAAGAAGTAGGGTGCATGCAATTTTTGAAGGATACTTTACATCTGAAGTGGATTTGTCAAGAGAAAAAGATCGTCATATTGCTGATGTTAAAGGAAGAAACAAAAAGGATCTTCGCTTCTTCAAACCCATGTTAGGAGAAGAGCTTCATAATCAGATAACAAGCCAAACAAAAGATAAGACTCTTAATAAAGAAAACAGTCAGCTTTCTGCTGCTGAGCTTTATAAAAAGTATGAGAGTGATATAGTAAAAGCAATTGATAGCTTTATTGATAAGCAAACTGAACAGCTTAAAGAAACTCTCAGTACGTACAATATTATTGAAGCTACTTCTGAAGGATGGATTTTAGATAATCTTAACTTCCCCACTGATAAGCCTACAAAGGATGAGATGTTAAAAAGAAGACTGGATGCTCTTACAGTTAATTACATGATTAACAACATAGAGCTCCATAAGCTTTTATACTCTGATCCTTATCAATACGCAGATGAACTTAAGCGTATTAAGAACTTTCTGTCCCCACGCCAAGCTATCATGTATGGTTCTAAAAAGCTAAACTCCATACTAAATGATGTTTACAATAAGGGATATGGTGTTGATGATATTGGAAGAACTGACTTTGGTCAAGACTTCTTTAAATCAATCACTCTTGGTAAAGTGTTCTCTACCAACGACTTACCTTTATATGATGATCCTTACGAAGAAGCAGATGGTGGTGGAATTATCATGTTTAAAGCCTATCGTAACTTTAGGATTCGTTCAAACAACTGGAACAAAAGAGAGGAAAGTCAATACAAATATGACAGAGCTTGGGAAAAGAGAGACAAAAAACTTAAGCTCAGTGCAGATGAGGTGAAGATTTTAGAGAAAGGAAACCCTCGTGTCAAGAGTGCTTACACTACATTAAAGCCTATTGTAGCTGGAAATAAAGGAAACGGTAGATCATTCAATGATGTACTATTGGATAAGTTTGCTCTTTATCCCTTGTCTTATCGCATGATGAAGGAGTTTAAACCTAACTCCAATGCTGTCAAGCTGTATAATAAGATGCAGAAAGAAGATATAGATTATGCAGTGTTTGAAAGCGGTAGAAAGGTGGGAGCTGAAAAGGTGTTTGATATCTATGACAGTAATAATAACTTTAACAATACACCCTTTGAGACACAACAGGAAATAGATAACCCGTCGCTAGAACAGGGTGTGTTCAATGTTCCATTTGCTATCATGAGTGTACAAGCTGAGGTGCCTTCCAAAGAAGACGAACTTGTAACTAGAGGTACTCAGATAACAAAGCTTGTAACGCTTGATATGATGGAAGCTGGAATGCCTGTTGACTTTCAGCCAGACGAGGAATTTGAGGTGCGTTACAATAACTGGGTGGCTTTAGAAGATAAAGAGTCTTACAATGGTGGTAACAACCTGTACAAGGAGATTAAGAGAAATGAAGACCTCCTGATAAGATTAATTGAAGAAGGTTATGAGCAACTCCTTAATAAGTTTGGTATCAAGGAAACCTTTGCTAATGGTCAGTATTCTTATGCACTAGATGACATTGATAAAACTGTAGAAGTGCTTGAAAGAGAAGTACTTAACAGAGAGGTTAATGATAATGTACTCAGTGCACTTAGAGGACTACGATCTAAAGAAGTTGTTCTTGAAGCCACACCTGCCTATCAGTTAATCAGAAACATTCTCTACTCAATTGCTGATAAGAATGTAATCTCTCAGAAAATCAGTGGTGGTCAAAAAGTACAGCTCCCTGTTACACTTCTTGAATCAAAACGTGCTGATGCTAAAAAGGTTGGAGATAAAACTGTTTATGCTTCTGATGAGCTGAAGTTCTACGTAAATAAAAAAGGTGAACGTGTATGTGAATTGTACGTAGCTAGATGGTTTAAGAGCGACCTGTCTGATAAGGAGCTCTTGAAAGCACTAAACCAAACTAAAGAGGGACAGGAGATACTCAAGGGTATTGCCTATCGTATTCCCACTCAGAAGCAGAATTCAATTGATGTTTTTGTAATTAAAGACTTCCTACCACAAGAGTTTGGGGATAATGTTTTTGTACCCTCAGCTCTGGTTAAGAAAACGGGATCTGACTTTGATATAGATAAGCTCTCTATGTACCTGAAAAATATCTACATAGATAGAAATCAGGTTCCAAAATTGATAAAGCTAGAGCTAATCAATACAAACAGTGAGAGTCAGCTTAGAGATTTCTATGAGAACAATCTTCTTGGAAGATATAAGAAGATGAAGGAAATCGAAAAAGAAGCAGCTATTGAAACTGCTGCTCAGGATTTGTTAGAGTCTGTTCTGGGTGTAGAAGACTTTACAGAGAGCTTAGTTAATGAGGTGAAACTGAAATATGTTCCTTCAATAGACGAGTTTCTGGTAGAGGCTAAGAGCATGGACCCTTATGAACTGAACAAAAAGTACAGTAGATTTAGTTATAAGAAGCTGTTAGAGAATGCTTATATTGACTCCCTAGAGAAGCTAGTGACAAACGAGTTGAACTTTGAGAGTCTGGTAAAACCCAACTCTGCTGATCAGTTAAAGAATCTATCTAAAAAGATTGTAGATAAGCTGGGTCTAACTAAGTTTGACTACACACAGGTGGATAACATGCTGGATAGGGTATTCATGTCAAATCTAAGACATGCATTTGTAACAGGTAAGTATGCTATTGGTATTGCTGCTGTTAACCAGACTAACCACTCATTGAACCAACGTTCTAACATCTTTATAGATGATGAGAAACTGGAAGCAGTTAGTTTAACTGATAGAAGCTGGCTAAAGGATGGTAAGATTAAGTTCTTTAAAGAGGATGGTACAAACAACTTTAATACTATCAAGATTGGTGATAGAGAAGTGGTTACCCTTTCTATGATTAAGAACAAAGCTGGTGAGTTAATCTCCGATATCATAGGTCAGTTCATTGATGGATATGTGGATATTGCCAAGGGTCCATGGATTATGCAACTAGGAGCCACTCCAAATGTGGCTAGCACCTACCTGTTCTTAACTAAGATAGGGGTGCCCATTGACTCTGTTGTGTTCTTCATGAACCAACCAATCATTCGTGACTACTTGCAAACCCTTGAAAATGAGGGATATACATGGGTATTCAATGGCAAGTTTGTGAACCAAGTGAAGAATAGCAACAAGTATAAAGTGGATGAGACTAAAGTTGAACGTGTAACTGCTATTCCTATTGAGAGCAAGTTGGAGGAAAACCTTGGTAAACAAGAGTTTGATGCAAATGAAAGAGCAGAACAACACTTTATTTTAGATGAGTTCCTGAAATATGCTAAGATGGGTGAGCACCTGTTCCGTGTTACACAGGGTACAAACTATGACACTTCCAACTTTAATGACCCATTGCTGGTGTTTAAAAAGGAAATGCAACTTGTCAACGCTAGGGAAACTATCATCTCTTCAGTGGATAAGATTCTTGATAACTCCTTCCTTAAAAAATTGAGAATCAATATAGGAAGATTGAGGAATGCATATGCTGAGGTGTTTATGTCTGATAAGCCAAAGGTGAGAAACATTGTTCAGAAGGTACTCCTACCCTACGTGAATCTGTCTGATAGGGAGTTTGTAAAGGTGGCACAGAAAGTAGTGGCTGACTTGTTTGACTGGGCAGTACAGAATGACTTTACAACAAAGTCTAATGTTCGCCTGAACACCTATATTGAAAAAGCACTATTGACAGATGATAACTACGTTAGGCAGATAGATGATTTTCTACAAAAGATTAAGGCAGATGAAAACCATCCTTTGTATAACAACTTGGTTATCAAAGCATTACAGCCTGTGCTGTCTGATAGAGTGAGTGGTGTAGACAACCTCAAGATGAAGGGTAGAGATAGTAAACTTTATGATCAGAATCAAATCATCTATGACTTCAAGAAACTTAAGAGTCACCTGGCAGGGATTGGCAATGAGGAGCTGTTTAATAAAATTGTCACTGTAGCAGTGTTACAGAGTGGACTGTCTAACTCTCCAATTAACTTTACATCACTGTTGCCATATGATGATTTCAAAAGAATTTACAACCCAGTGTTGTCTAATCTAGAAAATGTTCCTAACTTAGACCTGTTTTACAAACTCAACGTGTTTGAGAGAAACAATTGGAACAATGACGATATCATCCCCTATTCAAAAGCAAAGCTTTTCCAGTCAAAAGAGGGCGACTGGTTCTACAACACTAATATTAACTTTCTTCCTAAGGATGTATCAAGAGCAGTGAAAACTGGTCAGATCCCTCAAGTGATGACAATGCCTGTATTAAGTAGAGAAGGAACCTCTGATTTTATAGTGTACTCTTGGGAAGATGAGAGTATACCCTTAGCTGATAGAAGAGACATGAAGAGAAGAGGTGATTTCTCCTTTATGAACAAAGGGTTGTTTAAAAAGGTAAGAGATGCTTATGGTAACCCTCTTATTCATCCTACAGAATCCAAGGGTAAAGTGTACGAAAACTTTGTCTATCAAGCAATTAACGCATGGGGAGATAGCTTTAGAGCTAACGAATTCTATGCTAATGCTAGAAAGTCAAAGATAGATAACGGATTCATTAAAGTGAAAGAGGTGGCTCCTGAAAAAATCATTCCTTATTTTATAAACAGTCCAGCCCTAGAAAGCTTTAAGGAAAGAATTGTACAAGACTTCCCCACTATGGAAATAGATGAGCTCACTATTCAACTCAAAGATGGTAACTACTATCTCAAGGATCAGATTACAGCAGACTTCCTAGAGAGACTTGGATATACAAGAGCTCAAATTGGAGAAATACTAACTAAACTTTGTTAAGATGCCAACTTGTCCAAATAAGAATTTACAGTCTTGGAAAGACCTTGTGGAAGCACAGGGTGAAAAGATTGCCTATTACCTATGGGATAAGTATGCTGGTAATGTTCCTGATAGATTCATGAAGTCTCTCAATGACCAACTGGTTGATGGCTTTCTAAAGGATTTTGGAATCACAGCTACAGAATACAATGACCTAAGAGAAGAACTAGGCATAGATGCTTACACTGCATCTGACTTAGTCGCTAAAGCAATTGCATATGAAAAAGGCCACATCATCACTCCTGAGGTGGCCTACTTTGCTTACCAAATGCTTGGTAAACAAAACAGTAAGATTAGGTCCAACCTCAGATACTTTATATATAATTGGGAGAAGTTTGATGAGAGATTTGCTCACCACAGAGATATTATTAAAGATAGGGTGGGTTATATCAGAGATGCTAAAAAGTGGAAGAATAAGATACGAGACCTTGTCATCTTAGACTTCCTAAAAGAGAACATCGAGAAATACTATATCAACCCAACTCAGTTCAGAAAGGAAATGGACACTAAGTGGGTGGGTAAAGATTTCAAAGACAACATGAACCTGTGGGAGAAATTTGTTGCCTTTATAGAGGAGCTACTGTCTAGCTTTTCAAATAAATATAAGAAGAGAGCTGAAAAGTTAAACGACTTAGGACTCTCTATTGCTGATGAAATCCTGAATAGAAACTACGAGTATTTCAAGTACAACTTATCAGAAGGACAGATACAGAAGTATTATGAGAAAACTATTGAATCTGATCCCTTTGCTAAAGACATTGTAGAGTTTGGACAGAATAATGGTTTGATATTAACAGGTAGTTTGGCTCTACGTAAAGCTGGTACGCTTTATAGAACTGCAGACGAAACTCTTCATGACATAGACTGGGTAGTCCCTTATGACATCAACTTTATTGGGGACAACATAAACGTCTATAAAAAGATTGAAAACGCTGTAGGTCCTGATTTAGCTGCCTCTGCAAAAATGGCAAAAGAGTTCATCCCTCAATTTGGATGGTATAAGAAGTTCAAACAAAAATATCCATCCATGAGACTCATTAATAGTTTCTATGACAGGGATGGTAACCGTGAATCTCTCACTGCTCAAGCAGTAATAGATGGAGATTTCTATCTAGAAAACGGTAAACATGAAAAGGAAATATCCTACTATGTAAAAGAGGATGGTAGGCCTGTCAAGAAAAAGAAAACCATTCTTGTATCTCACAAGGCAGGTGACCTTATTCCAGATACAGGGTATGCAATAGACTTCTTTATAAGGCTGCAACCAGGTCAGGACGAACATGAAAACTACTTTAAGCTCTGGAAAGAGATAATGATTGCAAAGCTTAAGATGGGAAGAGACAAGGACTTTATCGATTGGAAAGTCTTCACAGCCTTTGTAAAGTCCCAGGATGCCTTCAACTTTAACTACGAAGGATTTAGACACATTAATTATGAGAAGAATGATCTAAATGCTTTTGAGGAAACTATTGAGGAAGAGCAGCCTGAATTATTAGAAAGAACCGAATATAAAAGCCCTTGTGAAGGAGGGGTAGCATTCTAACACTATGAATTGCAACGTCTTAAAATACAAAGAAGCATCATTAAATGCTAGACAAATGCTCATTAATGAGGGAGTGATTCCCGATGTTGATGGAGTTAGGAGGATTATATCCACCATGGGAAAGTTTGATGAGGTGGTAAACAAGATGAATGCAGATGCTTCCTTTAACTACAGTGTAAAACTACCTCTGTTCACAAAAGAAAAAATGGGGGATGAGTGGTATGCTGTGGGTAATCCAGAAGCTTTTAAACAAATAGATGACAAAAGAAAAGAGCTTGGTATTTATGAGAGTAGAGAACCTATTGGTTTATACTTCCAAAGACAGATAGATGAGCTCTACAAAGGGGAGTCTCCTATTGACATCTATGAACAGCTTGAAGGACTACCCTCTTCTAGAGCATCTGAAGAAACAATCAAAAGAGTGTTGGAGGCTGGTAAGAAGATAGGTATTGATTTTCAATCACTTAGCAAATATGCCAAGGAGCAGAACTATGATGTCACTTCTATAAATGGACTAGCTGACCTCATTCATGGTATTGTTGCCATAGCTGAAGGTAGAGAAGACAGAGCTCTTGTTGAAGAGATGGTGCACATCTCTACAGCAATTATAGAACAGGTGGAACCTAGAATGATGACAGAGATGATTGCCAAGATTGATAGGTTCAAGATTTACCAAAAAACACTAGACGCATATAAAAACGACAAACGCTACCAACTTCCTAATGGCAAACCTAATATTCGTAAGATAAAGAAGGAGGCTGTTGATAAGTTAATCACTGAGTTAATCATTAAAGACAATGATGGAGACACAGAGTTTCCAGAACTCAGAGAAGAGACCAATCGTTCTTGGGTGAGGAACACTTGGAATAGAGTGATGGACAAGATTAGAGGTTGGTTCAAATCTTCTAACGTTGACATATTTGAAAGAGCAGCTGAAAGCATTGCAAAAGGAGACATATCTGGGGATGTTACAAACATTCAAACTAGAGACACCTTCCTTCAGAAGGTAACTGACCCTCAGGAAAGTTTGATGGACAAACTTGCTATCACGCGCGATACAATTATTAAGACTGAGAGTGGTGAGAAGGTTGATCCTATTCTTCAAGATACAGAAGAGGCTTCTAATTGGTACGATGTTATTCTTCCAAACGGAGCTATTAGACGTGCTGCAAACAGGGTAACTGACCGTGTAAAAGATTGGTATGCTGAAAAGTTTAGAAACAAGATCTTTACAGAAGAAGAGAAGAAGTTCAATGAGCTAAAAAGAGAGATAGGTGTTGACTCGCACGCACTGCTTCAAGATATACATGGTAGGTTCTATGAACCTAACGGGATGAAGAAAAACAAGGCTGATAAGCGTCCTATAATTAATGATAGTACAATGGATGCGGTTTATGATAAGCTGGAGAAGTATTACATGGACCTCATTAAAATGTTTCCAAAAGATACATTGATTCTATCTGAACAAGTAATCTATGATCCTGTTGAGGATGAAGCTGGGACGTTGGACTTTATGGCAATAGAGCCTTCAGGAAAGGTACACATTCTGGACTGGAAGTTTATGTACATTAATAAGGAAAGAACAGATGTAGCTTGGTACAAACAAGAAGCATATAATATACAGCTTGGAAGATATAAGCAAATTCTAAAAGATGTGTATGGTGTGAAAGACTTTGGAATGACAAGAGCCATTCCTTTCCTGATGGAGTTTAAATTAAAGAACAAGTTCAATCCTGATTTAGGATTTAAGCTAGGTGGTATTGTTGCAGGTTCTGCAGACCCTTCTCAAATTGAGGACCTTCGTCTCACTCCTGTTCCTGAGAAAACAGAATCTACAGGAGAGGAAGAACTAGACATACTGATTTCTAAACTATATGCTCTTTTAGATAGAATATCAGAAGAAACTGTTACAGAAGAAGAAAGAGAGTTTAAGAGAGAACGCTTAAATATTCTTAGACAAACTATTCGTATAATACAAGCAACTAGTAACATCTCTCCTCTTATTGATACCATTGAGGTGATGAGAAGAGAAGGTGACAGGATATTAAATGAGTACGAAACCATTTATAAAGACATGCCTGCCACCTCAAGAGATAAAGATAACAAGGCTCTATCTGACTTTTCAGACGATGCGCGTAACTATATGGAGCTTGCCTCAATCTTTGCTGGAGTGAGTAATGATATAGGGGAACTTATCTACTCTGAGGAAATGGAAACATCTGCAAAAACTAAAGCTCAGAAGGAAGAAGTTAAAGAAAGGAAACAGCTTGCTAAGAAACTAGCT
>Ga0172362_10001338_pt1 | contig 21065 bp, 18 predicted proteins | sample LakKivs1_kivu2a2_FD_114534 | JGI IMG/M metagenome (GOLD analysis project Ga0172362, IMG submission 114534) | Sediment microbial communities from Lake Kivu, Rwanda - Sediment s1_kivu2a2 | ecosystem: Environmental > Aquatic > Freshwater > Lake > Sediment | place: Rwanda: Western Province, Lake... | reverse complement strand
GGGCCACGTCGCGGACAAGCACGACCTGCGGCGCGACATCCGCTTCTCGACGCGCGTCACCGGCGCCCACTGGGACGCAGCGGCGCAGCGCTGGAGCGTGCGTACCGACCACGGCGACGAGGTCCGGTGCCGCTTCTACGTCATGGCGACCGGCTGCCTGTCGGTCCCGAAGACCCCCGACGTGCCGGGCCACGAGCGCTTTCGGGGGCCGTCCTACTACACCGGACGCTGGCCGAAGGACCGCGTCGACTTCACGGGGAAGAGCGTCGCCGTCATCGGCACGGGCTCGTCGGGCATCCAGTCGATCCCGATCATCGCGCAGCAGGCGAAGGAGCTGACCGTCTTCCAGCGCACGCCGAACTTCTCGCGTCCGGCGAAGAACGGTCCGGTGGCCAGGGACAAGAAGGCACGCTTCGACGCCGACCCGGAGGCCTATCGCGCAGCCGCGCGACTCACGGGAGCGGGTGTTCCCGTGGAGAAGCCCGAGCTGCGAGCGTTCCAGGTGTCCGACGCGGAGCGGCTCGCGAGGTACGAAGCGGCGTACCATTCGGGCGACCTGCTGGTGTTCGGCGCCGCCTACACCGACATCCTCTTCAACGACAAGGCCAACGAGAGCGTGTGCGAGTTCCTGCGCGGCAAGATCCGGGCGATCGTGCGCGACCCGGATACCGCCGAGACGCTGCTCCCGCGCGACCACTTCTACGGCACCAAGCGCCCGTGCATCGACACCAGCTACTTCGAGACGTTCAACCTGCCGCACGTCCGCCTGGTCGACCTCCGCCGCGAGCCGATCCGGACCGTGACGGAGAACGGCATCGACACGAGCGCACGCTCGTTCGAGTTCGACGCGATCGTGTACGCGACCGGGTTCGACGCGATGACCGGAGCGATCGTCGCGGTCGACGTCGCGGGACGTGACGGGCTCTCGTTGAAGCAGAAGTGGGATCACGGCCCGCGCACCTACCTCGGCGTCATGACCACCGGCTTCCCGAACTTCTTCACGATCACCGGGCCGGGCAGCCCGTCGGTGCTGTCGAACATGGCGGTGTCGATCGAGCAGCACGTCGACTGGGTACGCGACTGCCTCGTGCACATGCGGGCCGAGCACCTCGACGTCGTCGAGCCGACGCCGACCGCCGAGGACGCGTGGGTGCAGCACGTCAACGACTGCGCCGACATCACGCTGCTGCCGCGCGCGAACTCCTGGTACATGGGCGCCAACGTCCCCGGGAAGCCGCGCGTGTTCCTGCCGTACATCGGCGGTGTCGAGCGCTACCGCAGGATCTGCGAAGACGTGGTCGCACGCGGGTATCTGGGCTTCGCCTTCGCCGGCGGCAGCGGCCGGCGCTGCAACGACGGCGTCGTGCGGCGGCTCCAGCCCGACGCGGAGATCTTCCTCGAGATGCTGACGGAGCTCGGCGCGCCGCGGATCGAGACGCTGTCGGTGGCCGACGCCCGCGCGTTCGCGGCCGCGTCCGGCGCGGCGCAGCCGCCCGGGCCCGCGGTCGGCGAGGTGCGCGACGGCCAGCTCGCGGGCGCGGCCGGTCCGCTGGCGTACCGGCTCTACCGCCCGGCGACGCCCGGCCCGCACGGCGTGGTCGCGTACTTCCACGGCGGCGGCTGGGTGCTCGGCGACCTCCAGTCCGACGATCCCTTCTGCCGCTACCTCTGCGTGAAGGCGGACGCGATCGTCGTGTCGGTGAACTACCGCCACGCGCCCGAGGCGCGCTTCCCCGCGGCCGCCGACGACGCGTTCGCAGCCGTGCGCTGGATCGCCGACCACTTGGCCGAGCTGGGCGCCGCACCGGGACGGCTCGCCGTGTGCGGTTGGAGCGCGGGCGGCAACGTCGCCGCGGTCGCGTGCCAGCTGGCGCGCGACGCGGGCGGCCCGCCGATCGCGGGTCAGGTGCTGGTCACGCCGGTGACCGACTGCGACCTCTCGCGCCCCTCCTACGCCGAGAACGGCGAGGGATACTTCCTGACGACGGACCTGATGCGCTGGTTCTGGGATCACTACGCGGACCCCGCGGATCGCACCAGCCCGAAGGCGTCGCCGCTCCGCGCGCCGAGCCTCGCCGGCCTGCCGCCGGCACTGGTCGTGACCTGCGAGTTCGACCCGCTGCGCGACGAGGGCTCGGCCTATGCGGCCGCCCTCGCGAAGGCGGGCGTCGCGGCGCGCGAGCGGCAGGGCCGCGGCATGATCCACAACTCCGTGCCGGGCGTCGACGTCATGCTGTCGGCCGTCGGCCTGCGCGCCGAGGTCGCGAGTGCGCTGCGCGCGTTCCTCGGCGCGGCCACGCCGCACGCGACGGCCGCACGCCGCGACCCGGCGTCCGCCGCGCACGCCTGAGCCACCGATCCACCAACGACGACCTGCAACGGAGACCGCCATGCCCACCGCACGCGCGAACGGAATCGAGCTCGAGTACGAGACCTTCGGCCGGCCCGACGCGGAGCCGCTGCTCCTCGTCATGGGCCTCGGCGCGCAGATGGTCCTCTGGGAGGAGGACTTCTGCGAGCTGCTCGCCGAGCGCGGCCACTTCGTGGTCCGCTTCGACAACCGCGACATCGGCCTCAGCACGAAGATGTCGTCGCACGGCGTGCCGAACGTGCTGCAGATGATGATCGACGCGCAGTCGGGCAAGCCGCTCTCGGCGCCGTACACGCTCGACGACATGGCCGACGACGCGGCCGGGCTGCTCGATGCGCTGGAGATCGAGCGCGCGCACGTCTGCGGCGCGTCGATGGGCGGCATGATCGCGCAGACGCTGGCCATCCGGCACCCGGCGCGCGTCAAGAGCCTCACGTCGATCATGTCGACGACCGGTGCGCCGGATCTGCCGGGGCCGCGCCCCGAGGCGGCAGCGGCGCTGGTGACGCCGATCCCGACCGACCGCGACGGCGCGATCGAGCGCGGCGTCATGGTGTTCCGCACCATCGGCAGCCCGGGCTTCCCGTTCGACGAGGACGGCGTGCGCCGGCGCGCGGCGCTGCAGTACGACCGCTGCCACCACCCCGAGGGCCAGACGCGGCAGCTCGCGGCGATCCTCGCGCACGGCAGCCGGCGCGAGAAGCTGCGCGGGGTGCGCGTGCCGGCGCTGGTGATCCACGGTGCCGACGACCCGCTGGTGCCCGTCGAAGGCGGCCACGACACGGCGGCCGCCCTCCCCGACGCGGAGCTGATGATCATCGAGGGCATGGGCCACGACAACCCACGCGACGCGTGGCCGCGCGTGATCGACCGCATCTGCGCGCTGACGGCGCGCGCCGCGGCGATCTGAGCGCGGCGCTCGGAGTCCGTCGAGCTCTCAGCGGTCGTCGGTGCAGTCGACCGGCAGCTCGAGGTACTCGCGATAGACGAAGTCGCGGTGTGCGAGCAGAGCCGGATCGAGAGCGTCCCGGACCGCTCCCGCCGCCGTGTAGAGCATGCGCAGCCCCTCCGGCATGGGGCACTGCTCCGCCGGCAGCGGATCGAGCATCGCTGCGAAGGTCGCCCAGTAGACGTCGAGCGCGGTCAGCTGGGTGCCGACCAGGAACGGGCGACCCGCGAGACGCTGCCGCTCGAGCTGTGCGGCCAGCATGCGCAGGATCGCCGCCACGCGCCGCGGTGCGGCCTCGGCGGCGTCGGCGCCGTAGCCGTACTTGCCTGCGAGGCGGCGCAGCGGGGCCGGCGCCGCGTCCCCCGCGGCGGCGAGGATCGGGTGCAGCATCATGAGCCGGCGTGACCAGCCGAGCCCCTGCTCGCCGATGATCTCCTGGCAGTAGCCGAGCATGCGCGCACGCTCGTCGGCGTCCTCGGGGATCAGCGGCGGCGTCGGCGCGAGGCGCTCGGCGAGGAACAGGATGCCGAGCGACGTCGTTCGCGGCGGCTCGTCGTTCCACACCGCGACCGGCGCGCTGGTCTGGCTCGTCCAGGCGGCGAGCGCCGCGTTCTCGCCGCCGCCCTCGTGGCGCACCGCGACGTACGGCAGGCGCTTGACGTGCAGAATGCCCTTCGCGGCCTCGCCCCACGGCCCCGGAACGCCGGTGGTGAGAACGAGCCGGAGGCCCGGCAACGAACGCGCTTCCTCGACGTCGACGAACTTCATGGCGCGCAACCTCCCGCGTCGGCGCCACGAGCGCAAGCAGGCACGACGAGTTGCGCAGGACGAGTTGCGCAGGACGCGTCACTCACGACGAGCCACCCGCGACGCGTCACGCATGGCGCACGCGAGCTGCTGCCCGCGCTGCCGTCGTGGTGCCCAACCGCTCACGCCCCCGGCCGGGCTCGTCCCGGGGCTCGCTCGAGATCGATCCCCCCGAGCTCTCAGGCCTCGTCGAACAGCTTGAGCGCAAGCGTGCCGTGCGTCGCGGCCGCACCGGCGCGCAGCGCCGCGGCGAGGAACGTCACCTCGGCGAGCTCCTCGCGCGTCGCACCGCTCTTCTTCGCGGCCTTCGCGTGCGCCTCGATGCAGTACGGACACTGCGTCGTCAGCGCGACCGCGACCGCGATCAGCTCGCGGTACTTGCGCGGGATCGCGCCATCCTCCCGCGCTACGGTCTTCTCGAGGCCGAGCCAGGCGTCGAACTCGGCCGGTGCGAGCTGCTTCAGCTCGCGCAAGCGCTTCACGTCGGACGGGTCGTGGTAGTGATCGGCCATCGCTCGGCTCCTCCGCCCGTCCTACCGGTCGAGCAGCTCGAGCTTCTCGCGATCGGCGAACTCCTTGCGGAGCGCCTCGTAGTCCGACCGCGTGAGCCTTCTGTACGTCGTGTCGCCCCGCCGGCGGAACCAGACCGGCGCCTCGTCGCTCAGGCGGTTCAGGTCGAAGTGCAGCTTCTTCAGGTTGCGCACCAGGATCTTCTCCGTCTGCGTGTACTCGAACTCGTCGACCACGCGGATGAAGTCCGGGAACCACTTGCGGTCCATGCCGCCGCCGGTGATCTGCGACTCGCAGAAGTCGAAGAACCCCTGCGGATCGAAGGTCGCGCCCGGACGGAGCTTCAGCGCCGTCATCACCAGCTCGTCCGACACCGAGCAGGGCACGCCGTACGCGGCTGCGAGCACGATGTCGGCGTGCTCCTGAACGAGGCGCGCGACCTGCAGCGCCGAGAAGTTCTCGCCGTCCTTGCGGATCCAGTCGTCGGTGCGCCCGTCGAAGAACATGTAGCGCACGCCGTCGCGCACCAGCATGTGGCCGAGATCGCCCGAGTGGTAGACGCCGTCGCGGTACTTGGAGCTGTTCGCCGACGGGTTGTCGAAATAGCCCTGGAAGAGGCCCGTGTCCTCGGCGACGCGGCAGATCTCGCCGACGGCGTCGGCGTAGTTGGTGATCTTGCCGTCGGCATCGAGAACGGCGGGCGGGCACTCCTCGCCCTTCTCGTTGAGGATCTTGACGGCGGCGTCGGCGACGGCGCCGACCGACCCGCGCGGGTCGCCCTTCTTGCGGAAGGTGCTGATCGCCGCCTCCGTCGAGCCGTAGAGCTCGTACATGTCCTCGAGGCCGAGCCACTTCATGAAGCGCTCGATGTCGGGCGCCGCAGCACCGTTGCCGATCGCGTAACGAAGCGTGTTCTTCGGGTCGTTCGCGACCTCGGCGAGGATCCGGGCCTCGTCGCCGCCGTACTGCTTCTCGATCGCGCCCAGCACGTAGTGCACCGGCTCGCCGACGTAGTTCCAGTACGTGACCCCGTGACGGATGACGTCCGGCACGAACGAGCTCGCGCTGAAGCGCTCGCGCAGCGCGAGCTGGGCGCCGACGTGGAACGCGGGCATGAAGCCGAGAAAGATCGCGTTCGAGTGGAAGAGCGGCATGCACGCGTAGCCGACGTCGTCGGCGCCGAGCTGCAGGTTGCCCGACACCGCCATGCCGATCAGCAGCAGCTTCGCGTGGTTGTTGAGAATTCCCTTGGGAAGCCCGGTCGTTCCCGAGGTGTAGATCACCATCAGCGGATTCGTCGCCTCGACCTTGACGTCCGGCCTCGCGAACGTCTTGCCGATCGCGCCGATCTCGGAATCGACGCTCTCCATCAGGTCGACGCCCGCGAGCTCCCCCTCGCCGCCGGTACGCAGGAAGAGGATGTTCTCCGGCTGCACGTGCTGGAGCTGCGAGCGCACCTTCTGCACCTCGTCCTGCAGCCGCTGGTCGACCACCAGGACGCGCGCGCGCGACTGGTTGAGCACGCCGGCGAGCGTCTCGCCGCGCAGCCCCGTGTTGACGCCGAACAGCGACAGCCCTGCATAGCCGCACGCACCGTAGAGCGACAGCAGCTCGAGGTGGTTCTCGAGCAGCATCGCGACGTGCCCGGGACGCGCGTCGTCGATGTGGCCGAGGCGCCGCAGCAGGAACTGCGACAGCCGCACGCACTCGTCGCGGTAGCGGCGGTACGTCCACGTGCGGTCGTGCTGGTGCAGGAACGGGCGCTGCCCGAGCTCGGGGTGCTCGGCGCGCGCCTCGATCTGCGAGCCGAGGTCGAATGCTGCTTCGAAGGTGAAGGCTGCCATAGGCGGCGGACCATAGCGGACTCGGCCCGCGGCGACCACGGCGATCGAACGCTTTGCGGACCATCGTGCCGCGCCGCGTCGTCGAGGGTCCGAGCCTAGCGGGGAGAGCGTGACTCGAGGATCGCCAGGCTCGCCGCGAAGCTCGCGGCGAGCCTGGACGCCGCCTTGATCTCGGTCGGGACGACGCCTTCCGCGTATTCGAGCACGAGGTCGATCTCCTTGCCGCCCGCGTCCCGGTAGAAGAACAGGTTCGCCCGTCCAGTCGTCAGGAGCGCGCGTACACGAACAGACCCGTGCTCGTGACCTCATCCTCCTCCGTGGCAAAGTACGACACCAGCCGATCGTCCGACTCGCGACGGTAGATCGCCCAGCGAATCTCGGGGACGCCGAGCTCGAGGAACACGGATTCACGCTCCCCGAGCTGGACGAGCAGCCACTCGGCCGAGCGATCCCGGTCCTCCCACCCGACCAGCCCCGGGTCGAAGTGCTTGATGCGCAGCCGGACATCGTCGCCCTGCCGCTCGATCGCGAGCAGCTCGTAGAAGAAGACCCGGCCGCCCTTCACCCAGCGCAGCATGCCGACCAGCGTGTCGCCGGCGACCGGGCTCCAGTGCTCCTCGACGCGATCGGCGCCGTTGCTGCCGATCCAGCTTCCGGTCATCCAGTCGAGCGCGGCCACCGACGCCCCGGCGAGAGCGCTGGTCGGATACCTCATGCCACCGTCCGCTCAGGCTCCGGGGTCGAACACGACCGGCAGCGTCCGCGGCGCCCGGAACGTGAGCCCGCTGACGTGCAGGTCGTCCGCCGCCGGATCCAGCCGCAGTCCCGGCAACCGGTCGAGCAGCGCGTTCAACGCGACCGTCGTTTCCATGCGCGCGAGGTGCATGCCGAGGCAGGTGTGCGGCCCGAACGCGAACGCCATGTGCTGCTTGCCCTCGCGACGGATGTCGAAGCGGTCGGGATCGCTCCAGCGCTTCGGGTCGCGGTTCGCGGCCCCCATGCTGACGCTCACGACGGCTCCGGCCGGCACGGTCACGCCGTCGATCACCTTGTCGCGTGTGCACGTCCGCGCGATGCCCGTGAGCGGCGGCTCCCAGCGCAGCCCCTCCTCGATCGCGGCGCGCATCAGGCTCCGGTCGGCGCGCAGCGCGTCGAGCTGCGCGGGGTTCGTCAGCAGCCCGAACAGAAGGTTGCTCGACGAGCGGTACGTCGTCTCCGCGCCCGCCGGCAGCAGCAGGCGGAGAAACGCGTACACCTCCTCGTCGGCGAGCCGTTGCCCGTCGAGCTCGGCGTGCGCCAGCACGCTGATCACGTCGTCCTTCGGGTCGGCGCGACGCTCGGCGAGGATGCCGGCGAAGTAGTCGCGCAGTGCGACCGACGCCTTGAAGCCGCGCTCGATGTCGGTCGCGATGCTGATCAGCTCGACCGCGCGGCGGTGGAACTCGGGCAGGTCCTTCTCCGGCAGCCCCAGCATGCCCGCGATCACCATGATCGGGAACGGGAAGGTCAGCTCGCGCACCAGCTCCGCGCGGCCGCGGCCCGAGAAGGCGTCGATGAGGCGGTGGACGATCGGCGCGACCAGCTCGCGCTCCCACTTCTCCATCGCCTTCAGCGTGAACGCCTGCTGGATCAGCAGGCGGTAGCGGTGGTGCTCGGGCTCGTCCATCTCGAGGATCGAGTGCCCCATGACGAGGCCCATGGTCTCGCCGTATCCCGCGGACGAGAACGTCTCGCCGTCGAGCAGCACCTGCGACACCGCCTCGTAGCTCAGCGCGACGTAGTACCGGTCGTCCTTCGCGGTCATGATCTGCGGCATCGGCGGCAGGCCGAACGCCTCCTCGAGCCGGCCGACGTGGAACGGCCCCTGCGCGCGCAGCCTCGCGAACGTCGCGTACGGGTCGCGCACCGTGCCGATGCCGGCCGCGGCGTCGAACGCCGCGAAGGGGTCGTGCTGGTCGTCGTGCTGCATCGCGTGCCTCCTGGCCTCGGCACGCACGGGTATCACGCGGACGCGACGAGCGAGAAGTGCCGCGCGAACCGAGCCCGGTTGCAAAGGAGCCCGCGCCGATGCAGTGCAGAGGCATGGCCGAACCCGTGCTCCTGGTGTCGAAGAACGACGGCGTGACGACCGTCACCCTGAACCGTCCGCAGGCGATGAACGCGCTGTCGCGCGAGCTGCGCCGCGCGCTCATCGAGACGTTCCACGACCTGGGCAACGACGCGGAGACGCGCGTCGTGATCCTCACCGGGTCCGGCCGCGCATTCTGCGCGGGGCTCGACCTGAAGGAGCTCGGCGGCGAGGTCGCGCGCCCGGCGAAGAATGAAGTGGAGAACGCCGTCGCGGGCGGCGACCTCGTGCAGGCGCTCGCTCGCCTCGAGCAACCGATCATCGGCGCGATCAACGGCTTCGCGATCACCGGCGGCTTCGAGCTGGCGCTCGCCTGCGACCTGCTGATCGCGTCGACGGAGGCGCGCTTCGCCGACACGCACGCGCGCGTCGGCATCATGCCGGGCTGGGGGCTCAGCCAGAAGCTGTCGCGCGCGATCGGCATCTACCGCGCGAAGGAGCTGTCCTTGACGGGCAACTACCTGCCCGCCGACCAGGCCGCCGCGTGGGGGCTCGTGAGCCGCGTCGTCGCGCCCGCCGAGCTGCTGCCGACCTGCGAGAAGCTCGCGCGCGACATGCTGTCGTGCGATCCGGTCGTGCTGCGGTCCTACAAGAAGGTCATCGACGACGGCTTCGCGCAGAGCTTCGCCGACGGCATGTGCATCGAGGCCGAGGCGTCGCGCCGCCACGTCGGCAGCGTCGCGCCGGAGACCATCGCGCAGCGGCGCGCGGCCGTGCAGGAGCGCGGTCGCAGCCAGTCGCGCGGCGGCGACGGCGCGTGAACGACGACCGCGCGATCCTCGTCCCGCAGGAGGCCGCGGCGTTCGCGGACGACGCGCGCCACGCGATCTACGAGGTCATCCGCACGCGCCGCGACGTCCGGCACTTCGCGCCGGGACGAGACGTCGCGGCGGACGTCCTCGAGCGCATCCTCGAAGCCGCGCACCACGCGCCGAGCGTCGGCTTCTCGCAGCCGTGGGGTTTCGTCCTCGTGCGCGAGGTCGCGCAGCGGACGCGCATCCGCGACAGCTTTCTCCGCTGCCGCGAGCGCGAGGCCGAGCGCTTCCCCGAGCCGCGCCGCACGCAGTACCGCGCGTTGCGGCTCGAGGGCATCGTGGACTCGGCGCTGAACGTCTGCGTGGTGGTCGATCTCCGGCCGCGACACGAGGCCGTGCTGGGTGCGAGCACGGCGCCGGAGATGCTGCGCTTCAGCGCCTGCTGCGCCGTGCAGAACCTCTGGCTAGCGGCGCGCGCCGAAGGCATCGGCGTCGGCTGGGTGAGCATCGTCGAGCCGGGCGTGCTGCGCGACGAGCTCGCCCTGCCCGACGGCGTCGAGACGCTCGCCTACCTCTGCGTCGGGCACCCGGTCGCGTTCCGCTCGCAGCCGATGCTCGAGGAGCTGCAGTGGAAGCCGCGGCGCGCGCTCGCCGACGTCGTCCACGACGGCGGCCGCTTCCGGGAGCACACGACGTAGGGAATGCACGCCCTGCCATTGCCGCCGGCGGCGCCACACGTGAAGATCGCTGCGTGATCGCGCTCGACACGCTTGCGTACGCACGGAGGCTTCGTCAGGCTGGCTTCACCGAGCAGCAGGCCGAAGCCCAGGCCGACGCGCTCGCCGCCGTCATGGTGGAATCGCTCGCGACAAAGACCGACCTTCAGGAGCTCGATCTGCGGATGCAGGCGCGCTTCGCCCGGATCGACGAGCGCTTCGCCCGCATCGACGAGCGGTTCGCCCGGATCGACGAGCGCTTCGAGCACCTCGAGCGGCAGATGGAGGCCCGGTTCGCCGAGCAGACCGCGCGCATCGAGGCCCGCTTCGCCGAGTTCGAGGCTCGCTTCGCCGGGCTCGAGGCTCGCTTCGCCGGGCTCGAGGCTCGCTTCCCCGGTATCGAGGCTCGCTTCGCAGGGATCGAGGCTCGCTTCGCCGGGCTCGACGGCCGGATCACCGCCCAGGGCGCGCACTTCGACGCGAAGCTCGCCGATCTCGAGCGGCGCCTCACCGTCCGCCTCGGCGGCATGATGGTCGCCGGGATCGCGACCGTCTCCGCGCTGGTCAAGCTGCTGTAGCCGCCGGCGCCGCGACGGACCGGCTACGCCTCGACCGGCACGTTCCGCCCGTAGCGCGCGAGCCGCAGGAAGTCGCTGCTGACGGTGCCCGGCTTCGTGTCGTACGCCAGCAGGGCCACCAGCCGCGACGTCGCGCCGCGGATCGGCGTCACGCGGTGCAGCGAGTGGCGCCCCTGGAACAGCAGCAGCGTGCCCGGGGTCATCGGCACGTGCCGGACGCGCGACGGATCGCCGTCGAGCACCGTTCGCACGTCGTCGTAGCGCTCGTCGGCGGCGCTGCGGACGTACGGCGCGTACTCGAAGTCGCCACCCTCGTCGGCGTCGCGCAGCGCGATCGAGACCACGAAGTCGGTCTGGTCGAAGTGCCACGCGAGCTCGTCGCCGTCGCGCATCACTGCGACGTTCAGCGCGCCGAACGGGTCGGCGTAGCGGTACAGCCGTGCGTGACCGAGCACGTCGGCGAGGAACTCCATGAGCGGATCCCATTCGAAGAGCGCGCGCAGCGCGTGCGCCTTCGGGATCAGGTCGTACGCCACCGCCGCGAGCGACGAGCGTCCGAGCCAGCGGCGCGGGTGGTCCTCGGGCAGGCTCGGGTCTGCGACGTCGAGGTAGATGGTGATCGGTCCCTCGGCGTGGTGCGCGACCGGCACCAGGGTGTCGGACTCCGCGACCATGCGTGCGGTCGCGGCCGGCGTGACGAAGCCGGGCAGCTCGCAGGCGCCGTTCGCGGCGAGCTGTGCGCGGCAGCGCTCGACGAGCGCTGCCCGCGCGGCACCGTCGCGCGCCGCCACCGGATAGGCATCGTGGTCGAGAAGCCGCGCGAGCGAGGCGTCGGCGGACATGGAGAACTTCGTGCCAGCACCCGCCGCCGCGCACAAGCCGTACCGGCGTGCGTCGGGCACCCCGGACGCCGCCCGGCGCGCGTCGATGACCGTGCGGCACCGCACGTGCTCTCTGCTACACACGCCCCGGTGAGGAAGCGCCGGTCCGTACCGCCGGCCCCGGGGAGCGAGCGCCGATCCGCAACGCCGGCCCCAGGGAGCGAGCGCCGATCCGCAACGCCGGCCCCAGAGAGCGAGCGCCGATCCGCAGCGCCAGCACAGGCGCATGCCGACCGCCACCCCGACGACCGTCTCGAGCGCACGCTGTCGCTCACCGACGCGACCCTGCTGGTGGTGTCGTCGGTGATCGGCGTCGGCATCTTCCTGACCCCTGGCGTGGTCGCGGAAAGCCTACCCGAGCCGGGCCTCTTCCTGCTCGCGTGGGCGCTGGGCGGCCTGCTGTCGCTCGCCGGCGCGCTCGCCAATGCCGAGCTCGGCGCGATGTACCCGCACGCGGGCGGCGACTACGTCTACGTGCGCGAGGCCTACCACCCCACGGCCGGCTTCCTCGTCGGGTGGCTGTCGTTCTTCGTGATCTACGCGGGCACGGTCGCGACGCTGGCGATGGGCTTCGCGGAGGCGCTCGGCAACTGGGTCGCGCTCGGGCACGGCGCGAAGGTCGTGGTCGGCGTCGGCATCACCGTCGTCACCTCGTGGATCAACTACGTCGGCGTGCGTCCGGGTGCGCTGGTCAACAACGCGAGCGCAGCGCTCAAGATCGCGACCCTCGCCGGGCTCGGCGTGCTGGGCTGGCTGTTCACGCCGCAGACGCCGCCGGCAATCGTCGCCGCGACCGCCGCCGAGTCGCTGCCGCCCGGCGGCGCGACGCTGACCGGCTTCGGGCTCGCGCTCTCGCCCGTCCTGTTCAGCTACCTCGGCTGGAACGCGTCGGTGTACGTCGCGAGCGAGATCCGCGAGCCGCAGCGCAACCTGCCGCGCTCGCTGTTCGTCGGCCTCGGCCTGTGCACCGCGCTCTACCTGCTGCTGAACGCGCTCTACCTGCACGCGCTGCCGATGACGTCGCTCGCCGGCGAGCCGCGCGCCGGCGAGGCGGCGGCGGTGGCCCTGTTCGGACCCGTCGGCGGCAGCATCGTCGCGGCGCTGATCCTGCTGTCGATTCTCGGCTGCCTGAACGCGACCATCCTCGTCGGGCCGCGCATCGCCTACGCGATGGCGCTCGACGGCGTGTTCTTCGCGGGCTCCGAGCGCGTGCACGAGCGCTTCCGCACGCCGCACGTCGCGATCCTCGTGCAGGCGCTCACCGCGATCGCGCTGATCCTGCTGCTGCAGCGCTTTCCGAGCGTGCTCGACTACACCACGTTCGCGATCGTCGTCGCGACCATCGCCGACACCGGCGCGCTCTACGCGCTGCGGGCGCGCCAGCCGGACCGGCTGCGGCCCTACCGCGCCTGGGGCTATCCGGTGGTGCCGGCGTTCTACCTGCTCGCCAACGCAGGGATCGCCTTCGCGATGCTGCGCGGCCGTCCGCTCGAGTGCGGCATCGCGCTGCTCGTCACCGCGAGCGGTCTGCCGTTCCGCGCCGCATTCGCGCGCCGCCTTCGCGGCGCCGCGCGAGCGCACTGAGCCCGGCGCGACGCTCGGCCGGGATGCGGCGCGGCCGTCCGGTCGTGTCCACCATCGCGTGCTCGGTGGTGCCCTCCGCGATGCGCGTGCCGTCGCGGTCGATCTCGTACGCCATGCACAGCGACGCGCCGCCGACCCACTCGAGCCAGGTGGACACGTCGAGCAGGTCGTCGAAGCCCGACGAGCGCACATAGCGCAGGTCGACGCGGGTGGTCGAGAAGTGCAGACCGTCCTTGACGTACTCGCGGTACGGACGGTCGTGCTCGTCCATCCAGACGATGCGCGCCAGCTCGAGATAGCGGACGTAGTTCGCGTGGTGGACGATGCCCATCGCGTCCGTCTCGTAGAACGGCACGCGGTGACGGATGGTCGCGCGCGTCACGGCAGCGCGGCCGCGACGCTGTCGCGCAGCATGTACCAGATGACGACACCGGTGACCGACACGTAGAGCCAGATCGGCAGCAGAATGCGCGTCACGCGCCGGTGCCGCGCGAACTGCTTCCGCCACGCGAACCAGAACGCGCTCAGCGCCATCGGCACCACGGTCATCGAAAGCAGCACGTGGCTGATGAGGATCGCGAAGTAGACCACCCGGATGGCGCCGGCACCCTGGTACTTCGTGTCGCCGTGGACGTAGTGGTAGGTCAGGTATCCGATCAGGAACAGGCTCGAGGCCGCGAACGCGGCGACCATGAGCCGCTTGTGGACGCGCACCGCGCGGCGCTTGATGGCGATCCAGCCGTCGACCAGCAGCACGGTCGCGAGCGAGTTCAGCGCCGCGTTGACCGAAGGCAGGAAGCGGAGGTCGACCTCGCCGGCTGGCCCCGCAGAGCGCCCCAGCAAGATCCAGCCGATGAAGGCGAGTGCCACCGCCGTGACGACGGCGTTGAACAGGTAGAACGGGCGGTCCGACGGATCGTCGGCTAGGGGGGTACGAGCCTGCGCCATGGCAGGCTCCTACCAGATCGTGCCGCCGGGGTCAGAGGGCCCAGTTTTCGCGGACGTAGGCGTCGACCTGCCGCAGCAGCCCCTGGATCCGGTTCAGGCGCTGCTCGGCCTGATCGATGCTGCCGCCCTTGGCCTCGTGCTCGAGCTGCTCGCACTCGGCGCCCAGCGCCCGCGCGCCGACCGTCCAGCTGCAGCCCTTCAGGCTGTGCGCGGCCTTCATGATGCTGCCGGGATCGCTCGACGCGACGGCACCCGCCAGCGACGCCAGCATGGTCGACGAGCTAGAGAGGAACTCGGAGAGCAGCTCGCGCTCGAAGTCGGTGTCGCCGAGTGACGACTGCTCGAGATCCGCCCGCTCGACGGGCGGCAATTCTTGGGTGTGGCTCATGTGATCCCCCGGGGAGGGGAGGTTCCCTCCTGCCGCTACCTTCGACCGTTCGCGCGCGAACCATGAGCGCTCGCCGCCGCGCCCGACATGCGGGCTCAAGAGTCCGACGCCGATGGTCGAATCCAGGAGCGTGGCGCGGGATCGCACGACGTTTCGTTGTGGTCCGCACGGCGGGTGGGATGCCCTGGTGACGCCGTGAAGCCACTCGCGCGCGTGCTTGTACGCCTGCTCGACGGCGCGCCACTCGCCGCCCCCAACGACGCGAGCGATCAGGCCCTGCGCCGCCTGCGCACGGTGCGCGGCTGTCTCCTGAGCCTGACCGCTGCCGCACCGTTCACCATGGTGCTCTTCGTGGCGCTCGGTGCGTGGCCGCTCGCGGTGCTGGTGGCGGCTTCCAGCGCTCTCTCCATACTGTCGCTGCGCGCGCTGTCGCGCGGCGATCAGCTCGAGCGCATCGTCCACCGGAACATCGCCCTCGCGCTCGTCACGTTCGTGGTGCTGCAGGCGTCGCTCGGCGGCACGAGCGCTCCCGGGCAGGCCTGGGTGTTCGTCCCGGCGATCTACGCCGGGCTCGTGCTCGGCGCGCGCTACGCGATCGTCTACGCCGGGCTCGGCGGCGCGCAGACGGTCGGATTCGCACTGCTGCACGCGGCGGGAGTGCGCCTGCCGTCGATTCTGCCGCCGGGGTCGGAGGTCGCGTTCTCGGCCGCGGCGCAGCTGCTGTTCGCCGGCGTGCTCGTGCTGTCGATCCTGTCGTTCCTGCACGCGCAACGTCTCACCGTGGACTCGCTGCGCGACAGCAACCGTGCGCTGGCGCGCTCGCGCGACGAGGCGCAGGCGGCGGTGCGGGCGAAGAGCGCCTTCCTCGCGACCATGAGCCACGAGATCCGCACGCCGATGAACGCCGTCATCGGCATGACCGGACTGCTGCTCGCATCGCCGCTCGACGAAGAGCAGCGCGATCTCGTCGAGACCGTGCGCACCAGCGGCGACTCGCTGCTCACCATCATCAACGACATCCTCGACTTCTCGAAGATCGAGTCCGGGCACATGGAGCTCGAGCAGCAGCCGTTCGAGCTGCGCGCCTGCGTCGAGGAGGCGCTCGACCTGTTCGGCACGCAGGCGGCGCAGAAGGGTGTCGAGTTGCTGCACGCGCACCAGCACGACGTACCCGACACGGTGGTCGGCGACGTGACGCGGCTCCGCCAGGTGCTCGTCAACCTGGTCGGCAACGCCCTCAAGTTCACCGAGCGTGGCGAGGTGGTGGTCAACGTGTCGTCCTCGTCGGCCGACGCCGACGGCGTACACGAGCTGCACTTCGCGGTGCGCGACACCGGCATCGGCATCCCGCGCGACAAGCTCGACCGGCTGTTCCTGTCGTTCACGCAGCTCGACGCGTCCACCACGCGGCGCTACGGCGGCACCGGGCTCGGACTCGCGATCTCGAAGCGGCTCGTCGAGCTCATGGGCGGCCACATGCGGGTCGAGAGCGAGGCCGGCGCGGGCTCGACGTTCCACTTCACCGTCCGCGCCGCGGAGTCGCGGCCGCTCCCGGGACGCAGCAGCGCCAACATCGCAGACGCCTTGCGCGGCCGGCGCGCCCTCGTCGTGGACGACAACCAGATCAACCGCTGGATCCTGCTCCGGCAGCTCAGCAGCTGGGGCATGGACGTGCGCGCGGCCACGTCGGGCGCGGAGGCGCTCGCGATGGTGCGCGGCGGTCTGCCGCTCGACGTCGCGGTGCTCGACCTCATCATGCCGGAGATGGACGGCGTGACGGTCGCGCAGGAGATCGCGCGGCTGCGCGACGGTGCCGTTCCGTTGCTGCTCCTGAGCTCGGCCGGAGCCGCCGAGGCGCGCTCGATCGCGGCCGGCCGGGGTGCTGCGGCCGGCCTGTTCTCCACCGTTCTCACCAAGCCGGCGCGCGCCTCGGCATTGCAGAACGCCCTGTTTGCGGCGCTCGCCGGTCCGGCGCGCGCCTCGCGCACGCGCCGCCCGCACGCCGCTCCCGCTGCGGCCGACCACGACCTCGCCGCGCGCATGCCGCTGCGGATCCTGCTGGCCGAGGACAATGCGATCAATCAGAAGGTCCTGCTCATGATGCTCGCGCGCGCCGTCTACGAGGCGGACGTCGCGGCCAACGGGCTCGAGGTCCTGACCGCGCTCGAGCGGGCGCCCTACGACGTCGTCCTGATGGACGTGCAGATGCCCGAGATGGACGGCCTCGAGGCCACGCGACGGCTGCGCGCTCGCGACGACTTGCGCCGGCCGTGGGTGATCGCGCTGACGGCGAACGCGATGCACGAGGACCGCGACGCCTGTCTCCACGCCGGGATGGACGACTACGCGAGCAAGCCGGTGCGGCCGGCGGAGCTGTTCGCGGCGCTCGAGCGCGGCGCCAGGCACCTCGGCGTCGCGGCGGCCGCCGCTCCCGACGAACGCTCCGTCGCGAGCTGATCGGGCCGGCCGGCCCTGCGGCGGGCCCGCCGGCCCGCGCCGACAAAATGCCTTGCCTGGGCGCGCGGAACGCTGCTACCGGGTAGCGCATGGCGAAGCCCATCCCCGCCGCTTCGGCCATCGCCTGCCTGCTGCTCGCGCTCGCGGGCCCGGCCGGTGCGCGTGCCCTCGACGTGAGCCTCGACGACCGCGTCGACCCCGTGCCTGCCGGCAGCAATCTGGTCTACGAGATCGACCTCGACGTGACGGCATCGGTGCCCGCGCCGGACGTCCAGATCACGCTCACCCTGCCGCCCGGTACGAGCTTCGTGTCGGCGGTGCGTCAGCCGGACTACGCGCCGATCGCAGGCGACGTGGTCGGCGACGAGGTGCGCTTCGACCTCGGGGAAGAGCCCTCCTGCAACGGCAACGACATCCCCGCGTGCGCCGCGATCTGGGCGCTCGTGCACGTGGACGGCGGCGTCGATCCGGGCACGGTGCTCGCGGCGACGGTGGTCGCGACGTCGAGCGCCCCCGCGACGTTCCCGACCGACACGCACACGGTCTACACCTCGGTCGGCTCGCTCGCGATCCGCAAGGGACGGGTCAACTTCAGCGCCACGCCCGGCCGCGACCGCATCCAGTTCGCGGCCGACACGGGACGCGCCGGCAGGCCGTCGCCGAGCGATCCCGTGCCGCCCACCCTCGACATCGCCGGCGGCATCCGCGTCCGCATCGGCGAAGCGGGCGGCACACCGGTCGTGGACGTGACGGTGCCGTTCGACGCGTTCAAGTGCCTCGGCACCGCCGCGGTGCGCTGCCGCCTCGCGGATCCGAAGGCGTGGCAGCCGCTCGGGCTCGACCGCCTGAACGTGTTCTTCCCGCTCGACTTCGCACAGCGCAACAACGCGAGCGTGCTGGTGCGGTCGTACAACCTCGACCTGCCGGACGACCTCGGACCCGACCTCGAGCTCCTGGTCGATGCCGGCGGCGAGAGCTACGTCGACACGGCGCTGCACGAGGTGAAGGGCCCCCGTCTGTCGTACACGCACACGCAGGCGAAGCCGTAGCGGCACGGCCGCCCGCTCCGCAGCGCAGCAGGCGCGCGGCCCGAGCCAGACCAGCCAGACCGCGCGACGCCGAACGCCATCAGCGAGAAGCCGCTGACGAAGAGCGCCTGCAGGGCCGGCACGCGGTAGTCGGGGGTGGTCCCCGCGCCGCTCCGTTGAAGGCCGGCGCGCGGGCGGATAGCGATACCGCATGTCCGCTGCCGTCTCCCCTGCCCGCTCACGCCTCGACTGGCGCGACCACCGCGACGACCGCGACACCTGGGCACGCGCACTCGGCGTCTCGCGCGAGGCGATCAACGTCTACCTCGCGAGCGACGTGATCGACCTGCACGTCGACTCGTTCATCTGGACGCGCATCTTCGGCTACGACCTGCGTCGCCGGCACGGCCACGGCCTGCTCGGCGCGCGCACCTACTCGATGGTGGACATCCCCCGCGTGCGGGAGGCGGCGCTGACCGGTGCCATCTGGGTGATCACGACGAACCCGTGGCAGAGCACCGCGCGCCGTCCCGACGTCTTCGTCGAGAACGTGCGCCGCCTGCAGGGGATCCTCGAGAGCGTGCCCGAGGACGTCGCGGTCGTACGCAACGTGGCCGAGTACCGCCGTGCGCGTGCCGCGGACCGGCACGCCGCGTTCATCGGCATCCAGGGCGGCAACGCGCTCGACCGCGACCCGGACTCGCTCGACCTGATTCCCGACGACCTCGTCGTGCGCATCACGCTCGTGCACCTCACCAACTCGCGGCTCGGCGTCACCAGCGCGCCGAAGGGCGGACGCCGCGGCGAGGGCCTCACCGAGCTCGGCCGGAGCTACGTCCGCCGCATGAACGAGAAGCGCATCCTCGTCGATCTCGCGCACATCAACCGCGAGGGCTTCTTCGACGCGATCGCGGCGCACGACCCGAAGATCCCGTACGTCGTCACGCACACCGGCGTGAACGGCGTGCACCCGCACTGGCGGAACCTCGACGACGAGCAGCTGCGCGCGGTCGCGAACGCGGGCGGCACGGTGGGCATCATGTACCACGCGCCGTTCCTCGGCGACCCGTGGCTCGGCGGCCACGCCGAGACCATCGTCAAGCACATCGCGCACGTCGTCGACACGGTCGGCGAGGACCACGCGTCCATCGGCAGCGACTACGACGGCGCCATCCACCCCCCGCGCGACATGCCGACCATCCTGGAGCTCCCCCGCCTGGTCGAGCCCATGCTGCGGCGCGGCTGGTCGGCAGAGCGGATCGGCAAGATCCTCGGGGGCAACTTCCTGCGCGTCGTCGAAGCCGTCCGCGGCTGACCCCCTGCCCTCCCACCCCCCGGAGGGACGCCGCGACGGCGTCCGCACGACGGCGCGCCACCGTACGCCCACCGCGCGTGCGGCCTGCACGAAGCCCCGAGCGGGGGCGCGTGGGCCTGCCGGCGGAGCGACTGCTGGGGAGCCGCTCCGAAGGAAGACTGAATTGCCTCCCAACCACGGCGACCGGAGCGGAGCCGGCAGGCCCACGCGCCCCCGCCCGCACGAACGTCCCCACCGCGAACGCGACGAGCCGGCGTGCGCCAGCGCACTCCGCACCTGCGGCGGCCCCCGAAGGCCAACACGATCGTAGCGCGAAACGGGATGCCTCGGCCGGACGCGTCGGCTAGACTCGCGGACTCGATTCCGCGCCGGCCGCCCGGCGCGCCCGGGCTACGAGGGAGCAGCAGTTGGCCGACACGACCCCCCAGAACGCACTCGCGGAGCAGCTCCGCCGCCGAATCCTGATCCTCGACGGCGCCATGGGCACCATGGTGCAGCGCTACAAGCTCGAGGAGAAGGACTTCCGCGGCGAAATCCTGAAGGATCACGGCCACGACCAGAAGGGCAACAACGACGTCCTGGTCCTGACGCGCCCCGACGTGATCGGCGCGATCCACCGTGAGTACCTCGCGGCCGGCGCCGACATCATCGAGACCAGCACCTTCAGCTCGAACGTCATCGCGCAGGCCGACTACGGCCTCGAGCACCTGATCCGCGAGCTCAACGTCGCCGGCGCGCGCGTCGCCCGCGAGGCCGCCGACGAGTACACGCGGAAGGACCCGTCGCGGCCGCGCTTCGTCGCCGGCTCGATGGGTCCGACCAACCGCACGCTGTCGATCTCGCCCGACGTGAACGACCCGTCGTATCGCGCGACCGACTTCCAGACGATGAAGAACGCGTTCGCCGAGCAGGTGCGGGCACTCCTCGACGGCGGCGTCGACCTGCTGCTGCCCGAGACCAGCATCGACACGCTCAACATGAAGGCCACGATCTTCGCGATCGAGGAGGTCTTTGCGGAGCGCGGCGTGCGCGTGCCGGTGATCCTGTCGTGCACGATCACCGACCGCAGCGGACGCACGCTGTCGGGCCAGACCATCGAGGCGTTCTGGTACTCGGTCGAGCACGCGAGGCCGCTCGCCGTCGGGCTCAACTGCGCGCTCGGCGCCGCCGAGATGCGCCCGTACGTCGAGACGCTCGCCAACGTGGCACCGTGCTTCGTCTCGCTCTATCCGAACGCGGGCCTGCCCAACGCGTTCGGCGAGTACGACGAGCTGCCCGAGCAGACGGCAGCCGTCCTGCGCGAGTACGGGCAGAACGGCTGGCTGAACATCGTCGGCGGCTGCTGCGGCACCACACCCGACCACATCCGCGCGATCGCGAAGGTCGTCGAGGGGCTGCCGCCGCACGTGCCCGCAAAGCCGGACGGGTTCAGCCACTTCAGCGGCCTCGAGCCGTTCACCATCCGTCCCGAGACCGGCTTCGTGATGATCGGCGAGCGCACCAACGTCACCGGCTCGAAGAAGTTCGCGCGCCTCATCAAGAGCGGCGATCACGAGAGCGCGCTCGCGGTCGCGCTCGAGCAGGTTCGCGGCGGCGCCAACGTCATCGACGTCAACATGGACGAGGGCATGCTCGATTCCGAGCGCGAGATGGCGTCGTTCCTGAAGCTGGTCGCGACCGAGCCCGAGATCGCGCGCGTGCCGATCATGATCGACTCGTCGAAGTGGTCGGTCATCGAGGCGGGCCTGCAGTGGGTGCAGGGCAAGGGCATCGTGAACTCGATCTCGCTCAAGGAGGGCGAGGACG
>Ga0172362_10001334_pt1 | contig 21084 bp, 17 predicted proteins | sample LakKivs1_kivu2a2_FD_114534 | JGI IMG/M metagenome (GOLD analysis project Ga0172362, IMG submission 114534) | Sediment microbial communities from Lake Kivu, Rwanda - Sediment s1_kivu2a2 | ecosystem: Environmental > Aquatic > Freshwater > Lake > Sediment | place: Rwanda: Western Province, Lake... | reverse complement strand
TGCGGGAGAAATCACTGTCGCCCGTAAAATCTGAGCCTAGACATCACAGAGCAACTAGCGACATAAAATGCATCATGGAACTAGACACAATTGTTTTGGTCCTGCTGACTCTATTATATTCCGTGAATGAGCTAATCAATTTTGAAGCAAGCACCGTAATCATGTCAATTATAGATGTGCCTAGGTTAATGGAACACATGCAAAGGATTCAACGTCTCTCTTCATGATTTTGAAAGCTCACGTTTCTTTCTAGCAGCTAGCATCACAGCAAATCCAATGATTAAGCCCAACGCCAGTCCTAAAGCCGCTCCTACTATTAAACCGAAGTCTCTACCAGCTAAATAGTTCTCTTCATTTCCTTGCTGAATATTAATCGTTTCTACAGCTAATGGACTAGTTTCACCCATATTTCCAGCCTTATCGTAGGCAACGAGTCTAAGTATGTGTGTTCCATCACCCACCTCTGTTGTATTCCACTCATACGATTGCAATCCTGTGACATCAAAAGCGGTAGCATCTATGTAGAGAAGGGCGTTGCTTAGGTTCTTGTCTGAGACATTAAATTCAATAATCACTATTCCCGTTACCTTGGTCCCGTTCAGTTCGTAGCATGTTATGTCAACCTCTGGATTAGTGTTGTCCACTGTGATAGTGACCATCTGCTCGATGATATTCTTGGCTTTGTCAACTACGGTCAAGACAATTGCATAGTTTCCATCGGGCAGCTCTGTTGTGTCCAACATGAATTTTGTTGTGTTAGCCACATCGTGAACTTCTGAATTTATTTTTAGTGTGGCATTTTCGAGGTTTTCGTCGTAATACATGAAAGATACAGTGTAGAGCCCACGTATGAACTGAGCATCATCTGGCTCCGTAATTTCTGCCACAGGTGATGTGTTATCTATGTTGATTATCGTTGTCAATGTATTGTTGATGTTTCCAGCCTTGTCTAGTACCATTAACGTGAGTACGTGTTCTCCGTCTGACATTGTGATGGTGTTCCAGAGATAGGAGGTTAGATCAGTTACATTTGCCAAAACTCTACCGTCAATTTGCAGTAGTGCCTCACGAACGTTAGGCTCTTGGTAATCAAACATGAGTTTTGTCATTCCAGAAACGTATGATCCCGTTGACGGTGAAATCCATGCGACCTGAGGCGCAGTGTTGTCAACAATAACCAGTATAAATACTACAGCTTTGTTTCCAGCTTTGTCGTATGCTGCAAGTTTGATTGTGTATGTGCCATCTTTGATGAGAGAAGTGTTCCATGTGTAGACGCTTGCTCCATCATCAGTGAAGGTAGCCACAGATGTGTCATTCAACCATAGGGTCATATTGTCAAAGTGAGTGTCACAACCGCTAACGATTATAAGGACCGTTTCTTTCAGATAGCTTTCATTCTCAGGAGCTATGATTTCCACGGTTGGTTGTGAGAGGTCTACGGTAACGGTTATTTGGTCGCTGGCATGGTTTCCAGCTTTGTCGTAGGCAATAATGGTTATGTTGTTTGATCCTTGAAGAAGACTTGAAAGCTGCCATGTTGTTGTCGAAGCATTCGAGTTCCCAACAAGTTCTCCGTTTAAATAGATGAAATAACAGTCAATTCCGCTGTCATCATCGTTGCCTAGCCAGATTATCTCAGTAAATGTTGAGTTGATTAGAATGTTATTTGTGGGGCTTATGATGGAAATAGTTGGAGGCGTGCTGTCAACTGTTACCTCAACTTTTTTGGATTCCACATTATTTATTATTATGTTCTCTCCAGGGACTGGAAGAACGTATGCGGTCACGTTGTACATTCCTTTTTTGATTGGCGTCCACAGGTAACTCAAGGTAGACGAAGAACTATTATTCAGTTTAGAGATTATACCTGAGCAAACTATGCTTCCATTTATAAGGATTTCATATCTCACGTCGATTTCTTCAACTCGTCCGAAGTTGTAAATCGTGACGTTTATCAGGGCTGTTTCATCAAGTGAAATCGACGCAGGACTTTCCAAAGCTACTTCTAGCTCATGCTCGTATCCTATTGGAATGTTTGTTTTATCTAGCAAATAAAGCGAGGTTATCGTAATGGTCGGCTCTATTTCGAGCAAAAGATGAAACTGAATCTGGTCTTCTTCACTTATCCACAATCCTGAAGCTTTATCAAACCAAAAAGTACAAGTGGCGTTCTCCTGAGACTGCCCTTCCCAAACCAATACCCAACAATCAATAGGTCGCCCGTTAATTCTTATGATTTGGTCGCCAACAACTATTGCTGTGCCAAGTCCTATTTTTACTTCTGAACCCAGTGAAATGTTTGTCTCTATCCAGTACGGAAACGACGCGCCAACACCGGAGCCTTCCACGATCATTCTGTTGAATGTGTTGACAACCATCCATCCAGGCATTAGTGTTGTTTTCGCGGAATCTTCCGTGAAAGTAGATACTGCTTCTACTGTAACATAGATAAGATGCGGAGCAACATAACTAACGTAGGTTACTTTTGTTTTCAGCGTTTCAAGAATTTCCCCGTCTTCATCAAAATATGTTATGTCATAGTACGCCCATTGTCCTTCAGACGGATTGATCAGAGGATATTTGACTTCTATAAACGTCGTTGCTTGGTTGTCAAAAACGTTCTTTTCACCAAGTACTGGTGTTATGTATGCTGTTATGTTGTATGTTCCCTCAAGAGTCGGCGTCCAAACGTAACTTATTTCATATGAGGACCAGGCAGGCAACTCAGGGATTATCGTAGAGTTGATTATTGTGTCGTTAACTAGAAGCGTTAAAGATACGTCAGTTTCATTATTAAGCCCGACATTATAGATTCTTGTAATGATATTGCATGGGTGTTCTGGCTCCAGATAGAATGGGGCGTCTAATGTTGCCTTTAGATCGTGTTCTTGAGCCTCGTATTTCGACCAAACTGCAGCATTGTACATCAATTGAAAATCATGGTCGTTCGACATATATTCCACCCAATGAGATACGAAAACTGCGCCATTATGCACTATTATGGTGCCTTCGTATGCAGGTGACATAGCTACGTAGGTTCCTCCTGATATGTCATCTTGGTTCCAATAAAAATCTGGTGGACATGCAGTTAAACCGTAGGCTACAGGGTAGCAACTTGGAATATTGTTGAATAAGGGATGTTGTGTGTCCAGTATATTTAGACTGGAGTTCGCAATTACCGTGATGCTGTAACTTATGTCTTCCCTCATACCGAATATCGGGGCTAGTTTGTTATTGTTTGTTACAATGTAAAAGGTTCCGGCTGTTGCGATACAGCCGTGACCCTCCAATGTGTATCGTTTAATTGCAGATATTTCTTCGTCTGTATACATACGATTAACAGCAGCAGAGCACGATATTATCAGCACATCTGCATCAGATTGTGTCAAATCTTGATAAGTTATTTCGTTTTTATCTAGAGATTCACAATCAACACGCAAAGGAATTGCTCCATATTGTTGCCACTTATTGTTAAGGTCGTCCCAACATGAATAAAATGGGTAATCTGTTCCAAAAGAGTCTACGATAACGGCTTTTATGCATACGTCTATAAGATCAGTGTAGTTATCATATCCATATTTCGACGCGTTCAACTGTATGTATCCGTAGCTGGTCGGCGTGATCGTGAACTCAACGATTCCTGTTAGATTTGTAGAGTCTGATTCGGAGACACCGCAGCCGGAAAGAGTAACGGTGACCAAGTCAACGTCAGTGTGCTCATAAAAGTCGGTGACTTTCACGCTAACGTTCTGCGTTTTGTTTCTTAACGTGTCTGGAGTAACCTGAGCTGTCAGTTTGGGCATACTGTAGACTATTATCTGCGCTGTGAAGTTAGGATATCCTGTTTTCTCAGTTGTAATATTGATGATGCCTACTGATGTAGGTTTGATAAACATGTCACATTCGCCGTTGCTGTCTGTTTTGTTCTGGGATAATACTCCGCATCCATCAAAGGTCACAGTTGCATTTTTTATTGGCTGGCTTGTATCCGAATCCGTTACATGAATTCGTATGCTCTCACTTGTATTTACCAGAAGGGCATAATCTGAAAGCTCAACCTTTAATGTTGGGTAAAGAAGGTATACTGCACTGTTTTTTATCATTAGGTTTCTTTGAGCCTCATCACTGATACCATCTATGGAAAAGGAAAAGTAAACAACCGAGCCTAACCCAGAGCCTCCTGGGAAAGCCGTTATTGAACTGCCTGAATGTCCAACGTAGCTACTCACCATTTCCGATCCGTTTGTGGGCAGAACTAAATCTACGCTGGGGCTTCCTAAGCCTCCGACAAGTGACATCTGAAGGGGCAAGCCTTGGGTGATTGGGTGAGGTTCGTTGTTGAGATTCAGGTTTTCACCGGTTACATCGTCGGTGAAGTTGACATGGAGAACGGCTTGCATGAATCCTGTGTAACCAAACGTTGCTAGAGAATATGCAATGTCTCCTCCTTCAAACATCAAATCTCTTCCAGCGTTGTGGTATTGCTTCAACACTTGTGTGAGGTTTCTATAGACGCTTGTCAGACAACTGCCATAATGGTCTCCACACGTAACTATTACTGCCGAGTACTGTTGAAGAAAAGACAATGAGGGAGTTGGATCAAATATAAGGCGATAAACGTTCACGTTATATTCATCTATCAATGCATGACGAAAGCTATAGTAGCTTGTTGAACTCCCTCTATTATAGTCGTACCATCCTCCAGGATAAATAGAAGCAATTAATCCGCAATCATCAGCGATGATGAGAATGTCTGCACGTTTGACCTTAAATGTTACAAATGTTCCTCCATGCCTTGTTTCATTTGAAACCCAAACATGTAACGACTGAACTCCAAATGTTGTCAAGTTGATTTCTGTTTTGTATTGGCCTGAATTGTTTATCGATACGATTTCAGAGTTCACTATGGTGTCTTTGTTTATTATGGAGACGTTCGCTTCTCCAGCAACAGGGTTTCCATCGAGTAGAACTTGTCCCGAAACATCTATGGGAACGCCATAGACAGGATTTGAGTCAAGTTCGACTGTAACGTTAAGCGTGCCAACAGTAAAGGTGGATATGTGAGTGTAACTGAACGGGGTGACCAAGCTTGTTTTTATGGTGTAGTTCCCTGGAATGTTAGTTGTTGTGAAGTTGACTGTGTAGTTTCCTTGACTTCCAAGGTTTCCAGTTTTTTCAGCTATTACTGTTCCAACAGGGTCGCTGATGGCAACTCTGCATTCGCCAGATATTGGTGTGTCACCGTACAGCGTTGTACATGTTCCATTGACAACTCCATTACTGTCTGTCTCTAAGTTTGGAGTAGCAGTGGTAGTTACTTTTTGCTTCCAATGAAGATTTAACGCAGGGTCTCCAAAGTAAATTGCCTGATAAATCGTTTCCAACGTAGGTCCTCCAGCAGAGTAAGTGGATACCATTTCGACGAGTGCCTCTTGAAGTGCTTCTTTGGCATTAGCTTCTGAGTGTTCTGTTGCGTCTTTCAGGAAATAGTTCCAGAACCGATGGTGTAAGCCATCAAAACAGTCATAACCTGCAAAGGCTATTCTTGTTGCGCCTATGTAGGCTATTGCCCCTCCATTTTGGTTGTGGAAGAAAGCTTCTGCTATTGTTGTGTATTCTTGATAGTCAAATGCCGCCGTTTCACACGCCATGGCAAAGGCTAGAAAAGTTTTGTTCCCGTTGTTTAAACTGAGCACATCACTAGTCTGCAACGCTCCAACCCATTGGTCATATGCCCCATGATCAAAGAAATCAACCAGTCCTATTCCCTGATTCATGGCAGACAAGACAGCAGATGTGCTCAGTGAACCATCAACATCGTACAGTCGAATTGAGTTAAAGAAGGAACCAGCCAGATATTTCTGGTATACTTCCTCTTCCAAAGATGCTGAGCTGTCTCCAGGCGTAAACGCCGATGGAGCAATCAAGAGGAAATTTTTTATCCATTCCCCAGGCTCCGGGTTCTCCTCAATTTTTCTTATCATTGCTAATACTCTCTCAACGTCCTCTGCTGTGCTGACAGGTATCCTCCCCACCTTCACTTCTGGGTAAAGGTCCACATCATCATCTGACTCACCGAAAATACTGTTTCCGTTCGCGTCCCAGTTTCTATCCAGACATTCATAGTACAAGTCTGACGGCTCAGTTCCATTGTCGCAACTTATTCCTACATTTACTGGATCCCAAACTTCTCTGACTGGGCACACGTCGCAATCTCCAACTAAGAGGTAATATTCGGTCCCGTTTTCAGAGTAGCTCTCGATTATGAAGTTCCTGACTTTTTCAGCTTTATCCCTGCCACTAAATTGGCTGTATATCTGATCAAGCCTCATTATTTGAACTGAAAAACCAAGCTGGGTCTTCCATGCTGAAAATGATTCAACAGCTTCAGAGAATTCTGGAGGAGCTATTATGACGTATCCAGAGTTTTCACTGGATGTCGACAGTGGCTGAAGTTGACTGATTGTTGAGGCTGGTTTTGTGAGCTCTACACTCACGCATATATCAAGCACTCTTATAGTGTTGTTTTTAGGATCAAACTTGAAGGGGAAAATTGTTAGGGCTAAGAATCTGTTTCCTTCAAGACTTACTATTTCATGTTGAACAGGTTCTGATGGAAATGTTTGGTTCGAAAGATATATCCGAGGATCAGCATAAAAGTTCTCTTCAAAATATGAATATGGATCTGTCCAGCCGTGATTGTTGAACTCAAATGGTAATGGCATAAGCCCTGGAAGGACTTCAGTTTCTGAAATTTCCTTTGTCAGTTTCTCTTGTGTGTAGATGTTTACAATCTCAGCGTCACCTAGGGGAACTAGCATTTTCTTATATGGGACAGTGGGCTTGCCATATGAATTGAGATTAGCCGTGTTATTACAAATGATAATACCCCATTCTGAGCCTGCAAATCTAACTTTAGCTACCTTAAAAGTGCCAATTGAAACATCATAATCAAGAAAGTTTTCATGTCTATTTTCGCATGCTTGAAGCCCTGTAACGTCCGAATTTGTGCCAAATTCCGTTACTGCAAGGACTCTGTCCTCAAAAATCCTGTAAGGATAAGCATCTTCTATCATCTCATGAACATCTGACGAATTCGCAATTTCAGCCAGAGACAATGCTGAGTTTGGATTTTTGACTACAAATCTCGCCGTAACTGCCAAAAGGTTAGCGGGTGTTATCAATATACACAGGACAAGTAGAGCGACCAAGAAGTTCTTCAAAATCTTCTTCATTTCCCACCCTTTCTCCTTTAATCAAATCACACAATCACTTTCAGAATAACTCACACTTCCTATTAAATATATGATGAAAAGAGGATTTATAGGTTACACCTCACTCTGCAAAGCCAAAAGTACTGATTTGCCCGAACGGATGGAAGGAACAACGGTAGAACCTTCAATGAAGGAATGTGCACTTTTCCTTCACGTTGTCTACGACATCGTTCCAAAAATTTGATTACAGAATATTCCTAGTAAAGAAAAAATGAGGTATGCGGGAGGCATCTTCATCCCGTCACTTTTTGTTTCGTAAGTGATAATTTTTGTCTCATAAGTTACCATTTCTATTTTCGTTTCCTAAAAAATAGAGCATTAATATACAACGTTGACAATTATAGATGTGGCCTTTTGGATACACCGAAGCGCGAGCATTCGGAGTTCTAGGGTTGCGTAATATACTAAACTTAATTGAGTGAAAATGTTATCAAGTAAGATAAGGATAAACACTTGCTATAAATCTATGCCACTTCCTAAGGGATACGCTAGTTTCTACAGGAAGTATGCTTCTTTTGTCGCCAAAGCTTTAAGCAAGCCACTGTTTCAAAGTTTCCTCTCTTGGCTGCTTAAAAGAGAAAACATTGACAAGGATTCAATTCAAGATATTCAAGTTAGGATTTTTCCATTTCATAAAGAGAACGGAAATAGTCTTGCTGGGAAGATTGTCAATAAGTGCAAAATAACCATTTTTCCTAAAAGCGCAAAATTTTACAGAAAATTAGTAACACAACATGGAAGTGAAATTGCCCACTCCTACGTTAAGAGCAGAGCTTGGGCCACGCTGATTCATGAGATTTTGCATTCGAAATATTCTAGCGATGAAGAAAGAGTTAGAAGATTAACAGAGAGGTATTTCAACATCTACGCCAGAAGCGAGAAGACAGAAGACTTGGAGAACGTGGTTTTCGAAATCCTGTTCAAACAGCAGTAATTGTGCCCAAAAAATCGGCAGAATGACAAATTTTTTTTGAGAATGCACAAAGTGTTTATCTTGTTATTGTCGGCTTAAAGGGATTCTGGAGATGTTCCGTTTTATCCGAAGATTCTTTTTTCTGTCTGGTGAGGCATGATAGTAAAGTTTGATGTTTGGAATCAGAGCTGAAACAAGTTTGTTTTCAGCTTTCATTAGATGCTCTTGGAAAGTAGTTCGTGGGACTTCCTCTTTGGCAGCAATTTCTTTGACATCAGCCGCCCTCGGCAAGTTATAGTAGCCATAGCGATGTGCTGCAAGAATTGCTTCCATCTGCTTCTCTGTTAGGCCAGAAAACAGTGCGTCCGCCGACATTGTTAAGGAGCTTGATACAAAGCCGTCAAAAGGAACTTTATGGAGGATTTTGTAGTGCCATCCCCAATTATCAAAGCGTTCTAGAAGCTCTTCCAAATCCTTATGCCTGAAAACTATGAGTCGGTGGTATGCCCAGCCGTTTTCTATCATGTTTGGAAAGATGTTGAGAATGTTCAGTTTTCCTATGTGTCTAACGATCGTGTCTTGGTTCATGCAGTGGCATGTATGTACGTTCAAATAGAGCCTCTGTTCATCAGTTATCTCTTCCATGACATCTTTGATGTGGATTGCTCGAATCTCTTCAACTACTAAAGGATATTCCTCAGGGTTTCTCACAACAACCTCTATAACATCGTTCTCTCTGTTGCACCAAATGAAAACGCTCGCAGATTGAAATTTCCGAGTTAAACCTATGAAAAAATGGCTACGAGGGTTTGGCTGTAAATACGTCACTTTTAAGGCAACATCAAACAACGCCATTCCAACCACAAGAATAGACATGCGCACCATGTCATATAATTGTATCGCCGTCAAATGACTGTTCTGGTGTTGCCGTCTTATGACGGCGCAATCCCTATGTCCATCTTTGCCTATAGCTGTATATGTGGTGATAAAGATGAAAGGTGTAAAATCGTTAATAAAAGGCTCATTAAGGGGAAAAGTACTTCGGATCCTTGGGCCAAACAGGGAATTCGAATTCTCTCCCAGTCATGAAGAAACTAGCCCCGATTCCCAAATACATTACAAACATTTCGCGTATCCTAGGGAAATCGGACTCGCTCTACTTGAGGTTGAAGATAAGAGAGCCAAAGCACTGATGGAATGGCAGAAACATCGTCTAGCTTTCAGATAACAACGACTTAATTCCCCTCTCATTTTTTTTTAACTCCAATCTATACGCGTGTCTACTCTACAATTTTCACATCTGCCTTTTAAAAGATAACCTTCAAACTGTCACTGAGCTCTTGTTTATGGTTCACTCATAAAAGCGATGAATTCTTCAACAGTTCGCTTTTTCAACACATAATTTGCCCTCTTCTCTATACCAATCGTTGAGTAAGGCTTCGATCCATAGTTGTGACCAGGATAAACCTCTATGTTGTCATCAAGTTTCATCAACTTGCCAAAAAGGCTGCGGTACATGTCTTCGGCACTTCCACCAGGCAAATCTGTCCTACCACATTCTCCTACGAACAGTGTGTCTCCCGTAAGCAGTTTACCATCTACCAGCAAGCAGATGCTATCCTGCGTATGCCCTGGTGTGTGGATCACTCTAATTGCTATCTCGCCTACCCTAATGACTTCACCGTCAACCACGCTGATGTCTTTATTGAGATGGGAAAGCTTGTGTGCAACAAGTTTTGCTCCAAAGTTTGACCTTAATTCTTCGTTGCTTGCTGTATGATCAAAGTGGTCATGGGTATTAATGACGTATTTTACGTTTAGGCTATGATCTTTCACTATTCTGGTAATTGCATCGGCGTTGAAGCTGGGATCAACAACGGCAGCTTCTTTTGTCGAATCGTCTGCGATAATGTAAGAAAAGTTGTCGCCTCGCTGCATGACTTGTTTAAAAAACATAATCTTTCGTCTCCATTTTGCGAATGTATTGATCAGTTGGCAAGTGTTCCATTTTCATACCAAAGTTAGCTAGGTCTCTCAAGTTCTCAACGCATCCCACGCTCGCATCTATATTCCGATGTATAGGGTGAACCCACATAAATTTTGGCACTAGATTAAACTGCAAAGGCATTTCCGAGGCAATCCCATATTTTTCATTCAAACCCGCTATCAACAGATTTTTGGCACATGCAAACCGCGTAGTCGTATAGCTCTTTAACAGCTCTGAGGCACCAAACTCGCCAATACCGTGCCATAAAACTGCGTTTTCTGGAGACGCTAAAGAGTACAGAAAGAATTGCGGCGAAGAGGGCGTCTGTTTGAAATCGTAATTCACAAATCTATCCCCTTCAACTATAAAATTGTCATCAGCCATTGCAACACTAACATCTCCAGGATCGATTGCATTCGGATAAAGCAATGTCGTTCGATAGTTTACTTTGACATTTTTCAGTTTTGTTTCTTCAAAGTAGATTCTTCCTCTAGCCGCGCGTTTCGAACCATAACCCTTTTCTGAATGTGGCACAGTTAGAAGAGTAGTCAAGTTTTTCATGCTTCTGCCCATGCACTTGTAAACACATTCAATCGACTGATAGTCAGTGTGGGTTTTTCTCATGATGTAGTGTAAAAAGCCGTCAGTCGTTTCTTTTTCCATGATTGCTAACGGCATCCGCATTGAATAAAGGCAGAGGTTGATTCCGAAGGATTCTGAAAGGCGTTCTAGATGCTCATATTTCACAGCATCCACCATGCCCATGTAACTGTTGTTGCAGCTTTCAAGATGGCGAGCTATCCGTTCGACTTCACTCTCGCAGATGAGTGTTCCTTCATACTTCTGCGCAAACTTCTGGTCTATCTCCAGTTTTTCTGTCTTCACAGTTCCGCATGGAAAGGCACTTTGTCCGCTGTTTACAATAGATTCTTTTAGCGGATTCATTGAATATCTATCAGCTTCGATGTCATCCGTGTTGAGAAGGAAAGGAACAATTGTTTCTTGTGAAGGTTTTTTCAACATTTCACATATTTCACTAATGTCTTTTTCATTGGCTTGATGCAATCCATATTGGTGAAAATAGTTGCCGCAAACTTCGAGTAAACGTGCAGCAATAATCCCTTGAAGTTCTTCCACTGTAACTTGCGGGTTTGAGTACTCGACGGAGGCTCTCAGAAAGAATTGCCCGCCGTCAAGTGTGACATCGTTTCTGTGTCCATCTTTAAAGTAAAATAGAGAAAAATTCGGTCTTCTGCTTTCTTTAAAAGTAGCCAGTTTACTTACAATTGCTTCGACACATGACCATGAATGTTTGAGGAAGTCTTCTACAATTATTCTGCACAAATCAGATGACAAAAAATCAACCTCTCTCCAAAGATTCTGCCAAGCAGATGCACTTATCCCTAAAGGGCGGTCCATAAAACATCCTTGCTACACTAAACTTTTCACTGAATCCATGCCTTTTTAAAACGTCAAGAAGTGCTGTATGCTTTTTAGGAATGCACATAGAGATTTCCAGACCATTTAGACCATTAAGGACTGCCTTTAAAAGTTTGATGGCGATTTCGTTGCATCCTTGATGGCATACTATGGGACCCGCTTCTGCCATTCCATGATATACCTTCGCAATCGCATAACCCTCCATCTCTCCGTTTTCATAAATGTAACACAGGTTGTCTGAATCTAAGAGAACTGGTTCCAGTAGTTTTTTTCGAGAGAAACCTAAACAAGAACAGTCGCAGTCGATGATTTTCTGTATATCCCCTTTTCCTCCTTCTCTTACGTGCGAATCAGTTACTGAGGAGATGCCGTTTCCACTTAGAACTGCGAAGTATGAGTCGTATTTGAAGCCGAGTCTTTCGTAGAAAGGAACTTTTTCACTGTAAGCGTATAGACCAACGGTTTCTACGTTATTGTGTTTCAGGTAATTAACAGCGTGGCTAGTCAGCAACGATCCAGCTCCTTTTTTTCGGTGTTGTTCAGTGACAATCAAATTTCCAAACCAACCTATGTTGCCAAAGCTTATGGTCGTTACAATGCCAACTCTCTCTGAATCGAAAAAGAGTACAAAACAGCCTTTAGGTTCCAGCTCCATCATAAACTCGAAGTCTCCTTCCGCTAGGTTCCAGTCCATTGTGTTGCCAAGGCGAACCGCGAATGGGATGTCTTCCGCTACCATGTTCTTTACACTAAACATATTCTTGCAGTCTCTCTCCTAAGGTGATTTGTCTATCCAGAACTTGCACAAAAGGATAAACTTTACTTCATACTTCCACTGAAATGTAATCTAAAAAGGGAGGACTCGGCAATCATGGAGTCTAAACTGAACGTTAAGATACTGCGTAACGCCAAAGTAACAACGTATCCGTTTACAGATTATTTTAAGGGTTTTGAAAAGGTTGAGGCTGTCAAACGGGTCTTTGGCGAAAAAACAGAAGAGGTACTTGACAATCTCAGAGTTGAGTTTATTGGAACAAGGGGTTACATGGGGGTCAGCGACGTAGATGGGCATCTTATAGTCAACGCGCATTATTTAAGCAAAGGCGATATAGTTGACATATATCTTGACATAATCCACGAGCTTGTCCATGTCAAGCAGTTCATGGATGGAAGGGAACTTTTCGACAGCTATTACAGGTATATTGAGAGGCCGACTGAGGTTGAGGCTTATCGCATTGCGGTAGCGGAGGCGCGTAGATTGGGATTAAGTGAGCAAAGAATTTGCCAGTATCTCAGAACTGAGTGGATGAGTGATGAGGATTTCAAAAAGCTAACTGAAATTCTGAACGTAAAATGCAAATCACCTTGCACGTAGAACGCATTAATATCGCTAAAAGTAACCATAAATTGTTTTCTAGAACTGTTTCACGTTTTTAGAAAAGAAGGTATACCAGTATTCCTGTTGCGAAGGAAACAATTAGAGAGGGTATGAGGTATTTGTAGAGTTTTCCTAGTGAACATTTGAAGTATTCAGCTGTAAGAACCAAGCAAAGGTGAGTTGGTGCAACAACGTATCCAAGGTAGCTGCTTATGTAAAGCAGGGATGCGCTTTTAGGTGTGAAACTCACTATTCCCGTCAAGATTGACACGCTTATGGCTATTCCTCCTGAGGGGGATCCAGTCATGGCGCCTAGAAACGCTGGTATAACAGTCAATAATATGAGAGCGTCGATGTTTCCGCTAGTCATGAAAGAGCCGAATATCTGAGAGATTCCTATTGCCTCAGCCACGTTTCTCAATAAAAATGCTCCATAAGCTGCAAGTGTAATTCCCCAAATTGTCCAATTCTTAAAAGGTTTCACTAAAGTTTTGAGGTTTGGTTTTCCAATCAATAGAAGAACGGCTATTCCTATGAACACTGCTATGGAAATATCGATGCTAAAAATGATAACTGCGATAATTGTTGCCAAAATTGGTGAGAATGTAATGCCGAAGCGTTTCAGCTCTGAACCGCGGTTTGCTTTAATGTTTTCCTTTTCTTTTGTTTTTGGAGTTTTCCGCAAACCGACGAGGTAGCCTACTACAACCATTGCGATGACTACTGGAATCTGGCGTAAAATAATTGATGTCAGTGTAAGCCCCGTAAGCATTGCTGCGAGTATGAGAACTTGGCTGACTGGGTAGACTGGAAAAATCGTATGTCTAAACCACAGGTTTACGTATGTTTTCTTGTCTTCTTTTAATCCGAGTTTTTCTGTTTCTGCTTCCACGAGAGGTGCTGACATGAGGGCTCCGCCTCCAACTGGCAGAAGCCCCATGACTGCTGGAAGCATGCTGACTATGAGTTTTGAATTTTTGACTATTCTGCTGAGGCTTTCGCTTAAAATGTCTATTACCTTTGTTTCTTTGTATAGCAGGCTTAGCAGCATTATGCCAAAAGTTGCAACTACGAGCGATATTGTAAGCGGGTCAATGGTGGTTTCATAAATTACGTTTCCAATTTTTGAGAGGTCAAGTACAAGTAAGGCCAAGAGTAAAGCAGATGCGTTCAGGGTTACTCCGAGGTTTATACGCTTGTAAATCATTACTCCGAGAAAGAAGAAAGAAACGATGATAGCGATTAAAGGGTCGACAAATCCCAAAGATTAAACTTCCTTATTAAAGCGTGTTTCAGAAAAACCAAAATATTCGGTCAAACTCTTAATACTTTTCCTTCAATGTAAGAAAAACCATTAAACAAATTTGAATGTTGTGTATGTTATGAAAAGAAGAGTGTTCATTTCGGGTCCAATTCAAGGCATGGAAACAGAGCAATCTTACAGGGATGCTATTCGTGAAATCTGTGTTCGCTGTGGTTATGAGGCTGTTGACCCTTGGGAACGTGAAAAAATCATGTATAAGGGCACAGAACTAGGCTGGTGGAATAGTGTTCCAGCGAACGATTTTATTAGAAGAGATTTGGAGGACATTGAAAAATGCGATGTTTTAATTGCGTATTTTCCGAGGCTTTCGGCTGGAACGTGCATGGAGCTTTTCTATGCTAAGCTTAAAGGTAAGAAGACTGTTTGCATATGTCAGATTGAAAATCCAAGTCCATGGATAATAGTTCATTCAGACATAATTCTTAGAAAGATTGAAGAGCTTGAAGATGCGCTTAAGCGAGAGTTTTGATGTAAAGCGTTATGTTTTATGTGTGGTGTTTAGAAAAAGAAAATAGGAACCTCTGCAAAATGTCCTTAAGCACTGAATCTGTGCGGTCGTAGTCTAGTTTGGTCTAGGACATCAGCCTTAGGGCTTAGTAATTTATTGTCTTCTTGTATTTTTTCTTCTGTCATGGTTTTTCGCCTCCTTTTTTATTCACAGTGATTCATATATTTTTCTGGCTATGAGCCTGAGCGTGGTTTTTGTGGGGAAAAACCAAAAATTTTATGTTTACCGAATGTGCGAATGAGGGAAACAATAATATTTTTAGCGAAGGCGAATGAGAGGGTGAGGGAGTATGAACCCATCTTATGCTATTTGATAGTGCATTCTATTGCATAGTGAGGGAGAGGCTTACTTCCTATGGGTTTATGTTCTTGGAGTGAGTTTGAGAGAACAATGAAAAGGTTCTTTCATTTTGCATGTTTATACGTTAAAATTTGAAGTAGCGTGGTGCCGCTCTAAACTTCACTAGGTTTAAGAGGTCTTCTTCGGTTATTCTGTCCAACTCGATGCCTTCTAAAAGCAATGCTTTGGCTTCCTCAAGCAAAATCGCTAATAGCTCTGTTGGGTTCATTTTTGCCAATGCAGGTTTTAGCTTTGCAAAGTCAATTTGGATGCCTAATGGGTGCGTAATAGTGTCATTTGGCAGTGAACTAACTTCTTTCTCAAACTGCTCTAAGAAAGTATCTTTTGTTGCCTGTAATCTTTTGGCTACCAAATCAGGTTTCTTCACATTTAACGCTATTAGACCTTTCTTTGTGAGGCTCCATTTTTTGTCTCTTTCTTTTATGTATCCTTTGTCTTTTAGCTCATTGAGGCGACCTTTTTTTCTCTGGATAACGCTGTAAATGTTCTGTGTTCGTCGAGAGCTAGCCTCTTCATTTTTTGTTGGTTTCAATTCTTTCTGAAGGGCTTTTGCTATCTGCCAAGCAGTTGCTTCTTTAGAAAATAGTGTTTCAAGTATCGCTAGATTGTATTTGGCACTTTTGTCGGAGAATATTCCAATCTGAATATTACTTTTCTCTGCATTTCTGCGTGACATTGCACATCACTTTCTAAAACAGCATTACAGTTTATTGTATATATAAGTTTGTTGAAGGTGAAAAAAGATTGGACGAGTATGATAACTCTGAAGCGAAATTCAAGCTTATGCAAGAGTTTGGGGATTGGGATGACAGTTTTGATGATGAACAGCCTTCTTATGAAAAGGTTATGAGTGGTGAGGCTAAGAGTCCGTCTGCATTAGAGGGTAGCTATGCTACTTATGGGGTTTTCCAGTTGGTTGGTCATGCGCCTAAGCCGACTAATGAGAAGTGCGGGACTTTTCGTAAGGTTGTGGGGTGCAGTAGAGTTGAGTTGCATAACAAGACCATTTTTGATAAGGATGGGCGCCTTCTTGACTGTAGAGACAAGGGATTTTTTAGACCTGTTTTTCACAGTTGCGATAAACCGTCTTGCCCAATTTGTTATGAACGTGGGTGGGCGGTTCGTGAAGCTAAAAATATCGAGTTTCGTCTTGAACAAGCATCCAAGAGGTTTGGGTTAGCTGAACACATTATAGTTGCTTTGCCGCCTAAGTATTGGGGTTTCTGTTATGAGGAATTGCAAAAATTGTGCGACCATGTTTTGAAGTCAAGGGGTATCGTTGGAGGTGTAAAACTTTTCCATGGTTTCCGTTATGATGTGAAGCGTCAATGGTGGTGGTCTCCTCATTTCCACGTTTTGGGCTTCATTTATGGGGGATATGGGAAATGTCGGCATTGTCCGAAGTGTAAGAATGGGTGCGGTGGCTTCGTTGATAGAAATTATCGTTTGAATGAGATAGATGGTGTTTACGTTAAGGTAAAGGGTAAGCGCAAGAGTATTTTCGGAACCGCTTGGTACTTGTTGCACCACTCTACTATTAGAACGGATAAGAAGCGTTTTCATGTTGCACGATGGTTCGGTGTTTGCAGTTATAGACGATTGGAGATTTCTAAGGAGTTGCGGAAGGAATATGATAGGTTACACAAGCCGAAATGTCCTATTTGTGGCTCTGACTTGGTTCGCCATGAGTATTGTAGTCGGGATAGTGATGTTATTGCTTTGTTTAGGATGCGTCGGGGTGCTCGGGAGCCTGTGAAAGGATTTTACGATAAGGCTTCAGATTGGGTTGAGTTGGCTGAGAGGGGTAGCGGTAGCTATGGATAGCGGCAGCAATGAAAAAGCGTGATAGAGAATTGTTCTAGGATTTTGTCTTCTCAGCATACTCTCGTAACTGCTTTTCCAAGTCATCACGACATAGTTTTATTCTGCTGAATTCTCTCGGCGGTAAAGGATTATTATGAGCGATGACGTTTCTTGAAGGTTCTAACTTTCTTAGTTCTGCTTCGATTTCCAAGTTTGCGAAGATATTCTTAAATTCCTTGGAATTTGTTGCGATGATGCGACTAAGGTCACGAAGGGTTGTGTAGAATATTTCATGTGTCCCTCTCCTTGCGACCCATCTGTTCTCCCTCTCAAAACGCTTCCGTTCCTCAACCTTTTTTGCGATTTTGCCAGATACAACATTGCGGTTATTCCACCACTTATTGCCATATTTGTCTTGCAATACGTTCTTTACTACATATCTAACCAGATTCTCCAAGACATATAAGTCTGGATAAATATCAGACATTTTCTTAGCTTCATTCGAGAGATTAGCTGGAAGACCAAAAACATCAACAATTTTCTTCCGAATTCTAGGAATTTTGACTTCTTCTTTTTCTTTTTTAAAGTCTTGCGTAATTGGCTTGGCTTTCTTGTCTAGCCAGTTTTGCAGTTCCTCTCTTTCTTCCTCTTTCAACCCTAGTTTTCCAACATGGATGTCCATCACATCATAAGCATATGCGTTCTGTGCTAATTTCGTTGAAAGTATTTTGTGTTTTCTCTGGAACGCCTCAATTCTATCGTAAATCGTTCTATCTTTTATGTTCGGCTCAGTTATCCGTGTTTTCTTGCATATGGTTTTGAATACTTTGCTCAATTCTTGCTAGACTTCCGATTTTTCCTCTTTTGGCGTTTCTGTTTTCGCCTTAGTCTTTTGTTTAGGTCTTTTTTGGCTTACCGTGACGCTAACAGTTAATGGTGTTGTCACTACCATTGATGCAATGATGTTGCGTGGCAATCCCAACTCGGACAGAAAAGCAATTTGTTGCTCTTTTTGTTTCTTCTCTTTGAACAATACTTCCTTTCCAACATTGACAGCAATGACTTTCGCAAGAATTTCAACGTTCTCGTTTAGAGTATCAAGTCTTTTAATAAGTTCCTTCTCGTCTTTGCTCATTGCCCTTTAACCTCTGGTTTAGATTTCGCTTTTCCCTTTTTTTCCTCAGCTTTCATTTTGGCTAACGTGACTCTAACGGTTTCTGGATTAGTCCCGATTATGAATGCAACTATCTCATTTGGCAAATTCCACTCTCTGAGGATACGAATCTGCTCTTTTTGACTCTTTTCCTTGAAGAGTCTGTTAATCTGTTCACCATTTGGCTTGCAAGCAATAACCATAGCCAAGGTATCGATTTTATCTGCTAAAACATCCAGTTTCTTCAGTATCGGGTCAGATTCTCTACTCATTAAAACCCCTTCATTTCGGACTATTTCACTGTTTGTGTATAAAAGTTTAAGCCAAAAGTCACCACAGAAGAAAATTCTATTTCTTTAATTCCTCATAAAGCACTTTTGCCACTTCAGAATCTTCTTTCAAATCCGAATTCGTTGATTGTTTTGTGTTTTGAGCGAATAAGGCTGTATCGTCATGCTGATGACGCATATGCAAAGTCTATGCATAGTCAAACGATTCGTCGTGATAGGTGTCCTAAAAAGTAGTGCGGTCTAGAGGGTATCGGCATTGTGCGGAACGTGGGCATTGTGAGGCGAAAGCCTCACGTCCTTTGTTTGGGTTTTTGGCTTTTGTTTTTTGGTGAGAAGAGAGTTAGTTAGAGAGTAGGAGAGAGTGAAGTGGTTGTGTTCTGGATAAAACTATACCTCTAATTTTCATCTAGCTTTCAGGCTCCTCATCGGTCGGTTCGTAATCAGGTGGCTCCTCTTCTGGTGGTTCGAAGTCAGGCTCGTATTCTGGCATCTCATAATCTGGCATCTCATAATCTGGCGAGTACTCCACTATAACAAGGTTGTAAGTTTTGATATAATCGTCAATTTCGACGCCGTAATGCTTCAGCAATTTGACTGATTCTGGAGATAGATTATTCCAAGATTTTTGCCAAGCGCACTCAAAGTAAGATTTTGCATCAAAAATTATCATTATGTCTCTTAATAAGCCAAGGTACGTTTCAATGCAATTGCAGTCAATACTCACTTTGACGAAGTCCTCGGGAATTGCCTTGTCCAACTGCTCTAAGGTTTCAATTCGAACAGTTGATAGCTCACGAATAATCTTGGCATCGTCAAAAAGAAACGGATAAAGCCCTTTTTCAAGCAATTCTTTGAATTTCTTGCCTAAATAGACCTTCAATGATGCCGAGGTTATTCTTGTGCTAAGGTCTCCTTTTTCTGTCCTTTGGTGAACTGCAATGGTATACTCGTCAATCGAGTTTGCGATAGATTCAAAATTCCAATCCAACAACTCAAGACTTCCCGCAACAACAGCAAGTTTACGCTTCAGCTTGTCAGGTAGGACTCCCTTAAACTTGTAGTTTCTGTCATGTTCAAACTCTGCCCAAGCGTGTTGCAGAATCGTTCTTATTTGGATTTCAAAACAACGGTCTGTAAATTTCTTGTTCTCTGGCAGCGCTAATCTATCTTCCCCAAGAGTGCAGACGCAATGAATTGAACGATACCCAACTCTATCAGTTCCCAGTTCTTCAGTTTTGTCCTTGCTGTGCTCGGGAATAATCTTGAATAGCGACTTGACAATCTCTTCAACCTTCTTAGCGTCAGAATCAATGTAAGTTATGACTCTCACGCCAGCCATATCCGTTATTTCAGAACGTGGGTCTTGATACTTCTCATTTGACGCTTTTTCTTTGTATCTTTCAACGGTTTTTGCTCTATGTGTAATACTATGATAGTTGACCTTTTTCTGCTTAAGCATTTCCTTAAGGACAGACTCTACTAGTAAAGCAAGCTCTTCGTAGAGCTGAGAGTCTGCTCTGTACCATTCAACTGCTTCGTCTATTTTGGTTTTGGCTGCCAATGAAGATACCCTTTAACTAGTATTTCGTTCATCCGATTTGCTCTATTCTATATATAAGAGCTTGACAATTCAAAGCACAACACAAGCTATAACTCTTCCGCATTCATCGTCGTTGTTGGATGGCACGGGCGTTATTTGCGTTTTCTGTATAGTTTTGTTCCGTCTCTTTCTGTTACGTATTGGAATCCGTTTTCTATGAGTTTTGCGTCTTCTTCGACTGTTGTGGATGTTCTGCTTATTCATTGTTCGTCTTCTTCGTAGTCTAGGATTATGGCTCTTACATAGTGCATGGTTGTTTCTAGTTTTTTGTGTCTAAAGTGTTGCATTAGGAGTATTGGGTCACGGATTGGTAAGTTTTTATAGAATCTTTCGCCTGAGTAGTTGCGTAAGTTTCTTAAGTCTATTTTTAGGAGTTGTGGTTTGTGTAGTTTTTCGGATGCTTTTTGTCGGAATTGGTACCACATTTGGCTTTGTGTGTGTGCTTTTGGAAAAGGATGTTCTTTTTGGTGTTTTGCTAAGTATCTTACGAGTAGTTCTTTGGTTTGTGGTTTTAGGTGATAGTTCTTTGAGGCATGTCCTTTTACGCCTGTTATTGATATGTCTCCTTTTTCTGTGTTGATGTCTTTTTGGGTTACTTGGTAAAGTTCTTCGGGTGAGCATCCGATTTCTGATTCTATCGTGAAGATTGTTACATAATCTTCGCTTGAGTTGTCTATTATGGCTTGAACGTCTTGGGTTGTTGGGATTAATGGGGTCTTCTCTACTGTCTTGTAGTACGGTTTTTCCCATTTTAATCCGTTGGCTTTGGTATAGTGGTTGTATGTTGATGTGTATTTGTTTTTTGTTGAGTTGTCGGCTTTCATTTCTGCGATGTATAACCTTACTGATTCAGGATTGTTTAAGTCGGTGTGTTGGCTCATTTTGGTTAGTCTTACGCCTATTCGTTTTATGGTTTCGTCTTTGAGATTTCCGTCTCCCTTAAGTTTTATTAGGGTCTTCATGATTTCTACTGATGTCTCGTGCGGTCGTAGTCTAGTTTGGTCTAGGACATCAGCCTGCCACGCTGACGACCCGGGTTCAAATCTCGGCG
>Ga0172362_10001333_pt1 | contig 21089 bp, 16 predicted proteins | sample LakKivs1_kivu2a2_FD_114534 | JGI IMG/M metagenome (GOLD analysis project Ga0172362, IMG submission 114534) | Sediment microbial communities from Lake Kivu, Rwanda - Sediment s1_kivu2a2 | ecosystem: Environmental > Aquatic > Freshwater > Lake > Sediment | place: Rwanda: Western Province, Lake... | reverse complement strand
GTAATTACATCGTTGACTTCTGTTGTCCTTCAGAAAAACTGATTATAGAACTTGATGGAGATCCTCGGGGTGAATATCACAAAATTCATAAAGATGAAATCAGGGATAAATATCTTGCGAGCTTAGGATTCACGGTACTAAGGTTTGAGAACAGATTTGTATTCCAGGATCCTGAATACATAAGAAGTGAAATAAAAAAAGTATTTAACAGATGAAATGATTGGAGCAAGTAAACAAATCAACCACCCCGGCCGCAAATTAACTTTGCAAAACTTTAATTATCATTGCATTGCGGCCACCCCTCCTTCAAAAGGAGGGGAAATGTATTATAACCACTCCTTCAATTATACTATGCTTAGGTTGACGGCTATGGGGTGAGGGGGAGTGTGCGGGATTTCAATTTACGAACTTTGATTTATCTTTGCGTACTTTGAGGTTAAGAATAATTAACCCTGAGTAATTAGTAAACAATTAAAAAGAAATACCATGTTCTCAGGAATTATAGAAGAAGCCGCTCAGGTTGTTAAGCTCAGGAAGGAGGAAGATAATCTCCATATCACAATGAAATGTTCATTTGTCAAAAAGCTTAAAATAGACCAGAGCATCTCACATAACGGCGTATGTCTTACTGTTGTAAAAAAAGGGAAGAAGACCTATACTGTCACAGCAATAAAGGAGACACTCGAAAAAACAAATCTTGGATTGCTGAAGGTCGGCGATAAGGTCAATCTCGAACGCAGCTCAAAGCTTGACGGCCGTCTTGACGGGCACATGGTTCAGGGTCATATCGACCAGACTGCTGTATGCACTGAGGTCAGGGAGGCTGGAGGAAGCTGGTATTATACCTTTGAATACGAACCCCTTAAGGATGATTACATCACTGTTGAGAAAGGATCCGTTTCTGTCAATGGTGTAAGCCTGACAGTCGTGAATTCCCAGGCTAAATCATTCCAGGTAGCAATAATCCCATATACATATGAGATTACCAATTTTCACCAGATCAAAAAGGAAACTGTTGTGAATATTGAATTTGATATTCTGGGGAAGTATATTGCGAAAATAGTTAAGCAGCAGATGGGGAGATAATCCCCGGTCCGAAAGCTGGCGGACCACCCTTTGAAACAACCCCCCATCCCCCCTAAAGGGGGGTTAAAATCCATCGACATCTAAATCATCACTGAATGGGTTTATAGCCCCCCTTTAGGGGGGTTGGGGGGTGGATGAACGAAGCAAGGGGGGTTGGGGGGTGGATGAACGAAGCAAGGGGGGTTGGGGGGGCTTTCCCACACCAGTTTCTTCCCGAATCCCAGCCGGTTATCTGTGTATTTTATGTATGTTAGACGGACAATCCACATGTGAGTATCCATCAGCATTGCAACCGGAAATCTTTTCAGATAGGCATTTTTTGCCTTTACCGCCAGCTCCCCTTCAGGTTCTGAGATGGTTCCCTGAAACTGTACCCCCCGGATCTTCCCGATAATCATCGTTTCAAGGGCAACTGATCCTGCAACAAACGGATTCTGAACAAACTCCTTCCCGTGCCGGGTGTCAGGATCAGTTGTAAAGACAAGGATGTTTTCTTCTTCCAGATAAACATAAAAGCAGCTGGCGCACCATGGCGCACTATCAACAGATGTTGCTATAGACAGAACATGATGTTTGTTCAGAAACCGGATAATCCTCTTATCAATCATTTTCCATCCACCGGTAAGTGTCCGTCTCAAAATCCGCAAGAGTGATTATCCTCTCCACAACTGTCATGACAAGATCGTCAATGCCGGCCGGTTTACTGTAAAATGAAGGAGATGCCGGACAGATTATTGCTCCTGCAAGAGTAAGGGTTTCCATGTTTCTGATGTGAATCAGGTTATATGGTGTCTCACGCGGGACAAGGATCAGCTTCCTCCGCTCTTTAAGCATCACATCGGCTGCTCTTGCTATCAGGTCGTCGGATGTTCCACTGGCAATACGTCCTGTTATTCCCATCGATGCCGGACAGATGATCATCGCATCATACTCAGACGATCCGGATGCGAATGGCACAAAAAAAGAATCATTCAGATACTCCTTCGCGGGAGGTATTGCCTTGAATTTCGCTCCGATTTCGTATTCCCAGATTGATCTTGCATTGTCAGAAAAAATAACAGCAATCTCTCCCGGAGGGTCTTTCAGTGAAATCAGTTTATCAAGAAGTTTCATTGCATATATTGATCCGCTGGCCCCGGTAATGGCTAGTATTATTTTACGTTGGGGTTGTACCATTTAAAAACAATTTATAGTTTAAAGATAGCAATTAGGATGAAGATTGCTTCTCTTTTTTTATTGCCTCACCTATGGTTTCAAGTTCCATGCAATAAACCAGTTTATCAAGATTATACCTGGCTGTAAAGCTATTTCGATACTTTTAGGTTTTATGCTGTTTTATCCGGTTTTTAATATCACTTGTAACACCAGTGTATAATACCTTGTTTCCGGTATTAGTTACTATATATACATAACCTTTCATGCAAACTACTATAGAAAATCTGCGATCAATTTCTTCGTCAGTATCCTTACTCCCTCCGATGCCTTCTCTCTGATCACTTCAACTTTCCGCCTGGCAGGGATGTAAACCTCATTCGGATCAATAAGCCACAGCGAAGCATGTTCAGGTGCATATTCAATCAGCCCTGCAGCCGGATATACATTTAACGATGATCCTATTACAACAAAAATGTCTGCCGTACCGGTTATCATTACTGCTTCGTCCATCATCGGGACAGCTTCTCCAAACCAGACAATATGAGGCCTGAGCTGGCTTCCCTTTTCACATTTGTCACCCTGCTTTATCTCTTTATATCCGATATCATAAATCAATGATGGGTCAGATGTGCTTCTTGCCTTTGTCAGCTCGCCGTGAAGATGGAGTACCTTTGTGCTTCCTGCCCGCTCGTGCAGGTTATCTATATTCTGCGTGATCACATTTACATCAAAATATTTTTCAAGATCCGCAACACCTTTATGTCCTGCATTAGGCTGACATTCACTAAGCTGTGTCCGCCGTTCATTATAGAATCTCAGAACCAGTTCCTGGTTTTTCCACCAGCCCGTCGGGGAAGCAACTTCCGTAACATCATATTCTTCCCACAGCCCGCCTGCTTCCCTGAAAGTGCGGATCCCGCTCTCGGCACTCATGCCGGCACCGGTGAGGACGACTAGTTTTCTCATTGAATTCAGATTACGGAAATAAAGATACTGATAAATTAAAAAAAGAGGGCGGGATGAAGAGAGTGCGAGAGGGCGGAAAATGGATCTAATTCTCTGAATATATCCAGAATATCAATATATCCTGTAATTAGCCCCCCTTCAGGGGGGATGGGGGGTATTTTTAAATATCTTTACACCATGATTGACCGGCCGACCATAGAAAGAATACTTGATGCCGCCCAGATCGTTGACGTTATCCAGGAATTTGTTCCCCTGAAGAAACGCGGGGTTAATTATATCGGCCTTTGCCCTTTCCATAATGAAAAAACACCCTCCTTTACAGTGTCTCCATCGAAGGAGATCTTCAAATGCTTCGGCTGCGGTAAAGTGGGTAATTCAGTCAATTTCATAATGGAACATGAGCACCTTACATATCCTGAAGCGCTTAAATACCTTGCCAGGAAATACCATATCGAGGTCGTCGAAAAAGAGATGACCCAGGAAGAGGTTGAAAAACAGAATGAACGCGAAAGTCTCCTGGTGCTGACAGCCTATGCTTCAAGACAATTCCAGGAAAACCTGTTCCAGAGCGATGAGGGAATGACTGTCGGCCTTACATATTTCAAGGAGAGAGGATTCCGGCAGAATACACTGAAGAAATTTGAAGTCGGTTATTGCTTTGAAAAAAGAGATGCATTCTCAGGGAAAGCCCTGGAAAATGGTTACAGGAAGGATTTCCTGGTCAAGACCGGGCTGTCGATACAGCATGAAGACCAGGTTTTCGACAGATTCAGCGGCCGGGTGATATTTCCGATCCACTCACTCTCCGGGCAGGTTCTTGGTTTTGGCGGAAGGATACTGAAAACAGATGCAAAGACCGCAAAATATGTCAACTCGCCGGAATCCGAGATATATCATAAAAGCCGTATACTGTACGGTATTTCCCAGGCAAGAAAGACAATCACTCAGTTCGATAAGTGCTATCTCGTTGAGGGATATACAGACGTAATGTCCCTTCACGAGGCAGGAATAGAAAATGTCGTTGCATCCTCCGGCACATCCCTGACACAGGAACAGGTGAGGCTTGTTAAAAGGTTCACCCCCAATATCACAATCCTGTATGACGGAGATCCGGCAGGGATCAAAGCATCCATAAGAGGAATTGACATTGTCCTTGAGGAAGGAATGAATGTCAGGATAGTTCTCCTTCCCGATGGAGAGGATCCCGATTCTTATTCAAAAAAAGTCAGCAATGATGAATTCAATAAATACCTGAAGGAAAAGGAGACCGATTTCATCCGCTTTAAAACTGAATTGCTGCTCGAAGAGGCCAGCGGCGATCCGGTGAAAAAAGCAAATCTCATCCGCGATATCGTGAGGTCAATTGCTGTTATCCCCGAGGCAATCACCAGGACTGTATATATCAAGGAATGCAGCAGCCTGCTCGAGATCACCGAGCCTGTTCTTTACCATGAAGTAAATAAACTTCGCCAGCAGAGATCATTCCATGACAGGAACAAATATCCGGGCCCTGAAGATCTTCCCCTTCCTCCTCCTGTTATTCAGAGACCTGTAAAACAGGATGTTACTACATTCTTTTCAGAGAGAGAAATTATCCGGCTTCTTCTGAAGTTCGGCAGTACAGAATTTGAAAGAAAGATAAGAAGCGAGGATGGACAGGAAGAGGTGACAACAGTTTCAGACTATATTGTCAGGGAAATAACATCTGACGATCTTGATTTCGATGATGAAGTCTGTGCGAGGATCTTTGATGATTTCCGGTTTTATTCAATACAGGGTATCTTTCCCGGGGACAAGCAGTTTGTGAAACATGAAGATCCTTCCATTTCAAGTCTGTCGGCTGATCTGCTTTCCGATTCCCATGAGCTTAGCCGAATCTGGAGATCCAAACAGACATTTGTTGAAACTGAGGATATGAAACTCAAGGATATCGTCCCGGATGCCGTGCTGAAATTTAAAAGCGACAAGATAAAAGTTAGACTGAAAGAAATAATGAGGGAACTCGAAGAAGCCGCCAGGATCGGTAATTCCGAAAGAGTATTGGATCTCCAGAAGAAAGACCAAAACCTTAAAGCGGCTCTGAAGATGATTTCTGAAAAACTGGGAAAAAGGATAATATTGTAGCTCATTGCCTGATTTTCATAATTATTTTTAAATTTGATTGCCAAAATGTAGATAACCCGATAATGAAAAGGCTTTCACCTTTCATTTGTATATTTCTCATGGCAGCTGCTGTATCGTGCAAACACAAAGCGCCTGAATCAGAACCCATTACACCAAGTTTTTCAACACTCAAAGCCGACTCTGCAGGAACAAGTGCCCCCATTGCAAAGGATGAGACATATTACGGTCTTCTTACTCCGGTGGAAATATGTGTAATCTTTAACAGGCTCGGGGTGCCTTACAGCAATGCTTCACTAAATCCCACCTCCAACAGCGATCTGTATTTAAGCACTTCAAAGGCAGCTATCAATACAGGAATCTACGGGGTTGATTTCGGATATCTCAAGATGTTCGGGCTTGGCCAGGAGGTAATTGATTACATGATGACCATCAGGGAGATGAGTAATAAACTAGGAATTCCTGATGCCATGCTTACCGAACCTATAAGGAAAGTCCAGAACGACATGGCCGATATAGATACCGTTACTTCTCTGATGAACTCCGCCTACAGGGATATAGAGGACCATCTGAGACAGAGCGGAAGGGAAAGCACTGCAGGACTGATGGTTATGGGTGGATGGGTTGAAGCAATGTTCATAGCCACACAGCTGGTTTATAATCCTGTTAATCCGGATGCCGAAGTAGTACAGAAGATCGCCGAGCAGAAATACACCCTTACATCTCTTCTCAGCTTTATGAAAAATTATTATGACGATCCTGTCGTGGTTTACTATACTAAAAAACTCAGATACCTGAAGAGTTTTTTTGATACGTTCGAAATATATTTCGAAAAAGGCGATCTTGAAATCGATACAGCAAACCAGGTTTTCCGTTCTTCAGGCGTGAAAATGACTGTAACCGTGGATACCCTCAACAGGATCCGCGAATATATCCTGAGACTTAGAACGGAAATGGTTACACCGTAATTGTCACGCCCCCCTGCCCCCCTGAAGGGGGGTTAAAACCAATATTGATTTATACTTACATTAAATGTAAAATCTAATCCACTCTCCGGAGTATAGATCTCATTTTTCAGTTACTTCCATAATGTACTATGGCGGGTTTATAACCCCCCTTAAGGGGGGCTTGGGGGGTGTACGAACGAATCCGGAGGGGGGTCTTTCAAATAAGGGCTAAACAGAAATTAATAAATTACAGCACAAAGTTTTTTCGTAATTTTATTTCAGCTTTAAATATTCCATCTGCCATGAAAATCACAAGATCAATTCTGATTATTCTTATTTCACTGATTGCAGTATCGTGCGGAAACAGGGAGAAAGGAACACTGAAACAGGTTGTTCAGAACATACGTGAGGCCCCAAAGGCTATGCTTCCAATCGACAAGGGTTTCAGCGAATATATCACCGGATACACATCCGGGATAGTTCCTGCCAACTCCGTGATCGAAGTCCGGTTCACACCTGAATTTGCTGCAAAGGCAGGAAAACAAACACCTATCGGCCTGTTTTCATTTATACCATTGATCAAGGGCCGGGCTGAATGGATCGATGAAACAACCCTCATCTTCAGACCGGCCGGGCTGCTTGACCCTGGAAAAACATATACCGGAGAACTCAATCTATTCAAACTATGCGAGGTAAAAGAGAGACTGAGAGTCTTTCCGGTCAGGATACAGACAATGAGAAAAGATTTCACAATAACAACAGGCTTACTTGAATGTCCATCTCCTGACGGGAAGAAATATACCCTTAACGGAGAACTGGCAGCCTCAGATTATGTAAAGCCGGAAGAGGTGGAAGGCTATCTGGAAGCGAGACTGGAAAAAAGAAAGCTCGGAATAACTTGGGATCATTCCGATAATCTCATTCACAAATTCACAATTGAAAATATTGAAAGGACCCCCGGAATGCAGGAACTGAAGCTCGTGTGGGACGGAACAAAGTCCGGAATAAAGCAAAAGGGTTCTTCATCAGTTGCCATCCCTCCTGCAGATGAATTTAGTGTCCTCAATGTTAAAACTTATACCGGGGAAAACCAGAAAATTGAAATCATCTTTTCAGATCCTCTTGATGCATCCCGCGATCTAACAGGTCTGGTTTACATTGATTCATACCCGGAACCTGCAATAAATGTAAAATCCAATATTGTCACACTTATTCCTTCCGTCGCCCTTGAAGACATAATATCTCTGAATGTAGATCAGGCTGTTAAAAACAGCAAAGGAGAAGGATTAATATCGGCGTTCTCTGTAAAACTAGATTTTACAGCTGTTAATCCGGGTATAATGTTTTCAGGAAACGGAGTTATTGTCCCATCTTCAAGGAATCTCATTTTCCCGTTTAAAGCTGCAAATCTGAAAGCGGTTGACCTCAAAATAATCAAGATCTATGAGAATAACCTCCCCTATTTCCTGCAGGAAGGCGATATAAATTCAGGGTATTATGTGAAAAGATTCGGTCGTCCTGTCTATTCTGGAAGAGTTGACCTGGTCCCTGAATCCGGTTCATCTGCCGGCGGCTGGAAACTTTATACAATCGACCTTGCAGATTATATAGATGTTGAACCGGGAATTCTGTATAAGGTTTCCCTTGGAATGAGAAAATCCTACGCCCTGCTCTCCTGCCCGGTCAATGATGAGGAAAAAAGATATGAGGAGTTGCTTGACCAGGCTCAGCAAGCCACAAGCGGCTACTGGGATGATCCCGATAATTATTACGAAGACAATGAAGAAGCGCTCTGGTATTCATCGGGATTCCTCTGGGAAGACCGCGACGATCCCTGCAAAGGCGCGTATTACAGTCCTGACAAGAACATAAGCCGGAATATCCTTGCTTCAAATCTCGGGCTGCTTGCCAAGAGAGGCGAAGACGATATCCTTCATGTCACGGCAACCGATCTCATTACAGCGCTTCCTGTTAGCGAAGTAACCATTGATGCATACGATTTCCAGATGCAGCTTATTATTTCAGGAAATACCAACCAGGACGGAACTATAGCGCTTTACACCGGAAGAAAACCCTTTCTTATCATTGCACGAAAGGATAAGGACCGCAACTACCTGAAGATCAATGACGGATCTTCGCTCTCACTTAGTTCATTTGATGTTTCTGGCACTCAGCCGGAGGATGGCATCAAAGCATTCATATATGGTGAAAGAGATGTATGGCGGCCCGGGGATTCCATATACCTTTCACTCCTGGTCAGGGATATGAAAAGCGGCATTCCGTCAGAACATCCTGTCCAGTTTGAACTTGTCAACCCTCTCGGGCAGCGGGTCGACAACCAGATCCATAAAATGTCCGGCAATAACCTTCTAGCCTTCTCAACAAAAACATCTCCTGATGCCGTGACAGGAAATTACAATGCCCTGTTCAAGATAGGCGGTGCATCATTTACTAAAAGAATAAGGATAGAAACAATCAAACCAAACCGCCTGAAAATAGATTTCAGATTTCCGTCTGACATCCTTGGCGGATCGGGAAGGATCAGTACAGGCACACTTAACGTGAAATGGCTTAACGGATCTGTCGCGAGAAACCTGAAGGCATCAGTCGACCTGATCCTGAAAAAAACAAGGACGGAATTCAATAAATACGGCCAGTATACCTTTGACGATCCTGTCAGTGAATTTTATTCAGAGACTGTAACTGTTTTCGATAATGCTGTAGATGAAAACGGGAACGCATTCGTACGCTTTGACCCGGGTTCTGATATCAAAGCCCCGGGAATGCTGAATGCTGTATTCACTGTAAAAGTACAGGAACAGGGAGGAGATGAAAGCATTACGCAGGCATCATATAAATATGCGCCGTACCCGGTGTTCGTCGGAATAAATCTGCCCGCATTGAAGGAAAATGAGAGAATGCTTTTCACTGATGCGGAGAATGAGGTTAAAGTCATCACTGTTGATGAAAAAGGGAAACCGGTCAGTTCAGCAGTTGAATATTCGGTATATAAACTATCGTACAGATGGTGGTGGGAATCGGATGAAGAAAATCTTGGTTATTATATTTCGAACCAGACCTATCAACCGGTCGTTTCCGGAGAAATAAGAACATCGGGCGGAGAGGGAAGTTTTACATTCAAAATAGATAAGAATGAATGGGGACGTTACCTTATAAGAGCAGAAGTGCCTTCTGGTCATGCCACGGGCAGAATGGTCCTGATTGACTGGCCGTGGGAATACGGTATGAAAAGAAATGCTGAAGGAGCAACTCTCCTGGCTGTCAGCGCTGATAAGGAAAAATATAATCCCGGAGATGAAGTCAGGCTTTCATTTCCATCACCGGAAAATTCAATGGCTGTCGTGACCCTGGAAAATGCAACCGGCGTGCTTGAAGAAATCCATGCTCCGACCACAAAGGCAACAACTGAAGTCCGTTTTAAGGCAAGGAAGGAAATGGCGCCCAATGTGTATGCTTACGTGACGGTCATTCAACCTCATAACCAGTCGGTGAATGATATGCCTGTAAGGTTATACGGCATTATTCCTGTGATGGTCGAAGATCCCGAGACAAGACTTGAACCTCAGGTATCCATGGCTGATGAAATAAGATCACAAAGGCCTTTTGAAATAAAGGTGAGTGAAGCAAATCGCAGGCCGATGACATATACGATTGCAGTTGTGGATGAAGGTTTGCTGGATATCACCGGTTTTAAGACTCCCGATCCATGGAATTATTTTTATGCCCGCGAAGCGCTTGGAGTGAAGACATGGGATATTTATGACTATGTCCTGGGCGCCTTCGGAGGAACCCTTGAAAGATTATTTGCCGTAGGAGGCGATGAAACCGTACTTGATAAATCGGCTCACAAGGCTCAAAGGTTCAAACCAGTGGTGAAATTCCTGGGGCCGTTCAGCCTGGCACCAGGAAAAATAAACAGCCATACCGTAATACTTCCCCGGTATACCGGTTCGGTGAGGACTATGGTGATAGCAGGCAGTGACAGAGCTTTCGGAACGGCCGAAAAACAGACATTGGTAAAGGATCCACTGATGGTTCTTGTTACGGCACCCCGGGTAGTAAGTCCGGGTGAAAAGGCAACATTACCTGTAACTGTCTTTGTTCAGAAGGATAACATTAAGGATGTTTCACTAACAGCTGAAAGCAACGACCTTATTAAAATGGATGAAGGTTCCATGATCGCCGGAGGTTCCGGAACGGGAGAAAGAGATACGGAATTTGCATTTGCCGCCGGTGAAAAAACAGGTATTGCCAGGATAAAAGTCACTGCATCGGGAGGAGGAGAAACAGCAGTTTATGATATGGAGATAGAAGTAAGGAGCCCAAATCCTCCTGAAACACGGACAGAAATGAAAATCCTCAATCCCGGGGAAAAATGGGAAAAAACGTTTGCTCCATTCGGTATTGAAGGATCTAATTCCGCAATGGTGGAGATATCCCGTCTTCCTTCAGTCAATCTGGAGAAACGAATGGATTATCTTATCTCCTATCCTCACGGATGTTCCGAGCAAATAACCTCTGCAGCATTCCCACAGCTGTGGCTCAGTGAGCTCACTGGCAATAAACAGGATATTGCTCAAAAAACATCTGTAAATATCAAAGAAGCAATCAACAAGCTGGCCTCCAGGCAGATGGTCAGCGGAGGCATTGCTCTCTGGCCCGGTTCATATCAGCCCGACAACTGGGTGACATCATATACCGGGCATTTTATTGTTGAAGCCGAAAAGCTGGGGTATATTATCCCGTCTTCATTCAGGCAAAACTGGATAAACTACCAGAAAAAAACAGCCCGGGAGTGGCGCTACGACACAAGGTATAAATATTCATCAGCCGACCAGGCATACAGGCTGTTCACACTGGCTCTTGCAGGCCAGCCGGAGAGAGGCGCAATGAACAGGCTCAGGGAAACCGACGGCCTCCCGCGGCTTTCAGTATGGCTTCTTGCAGCTGCTTACGCGACAGACGGCAAGCCTGAAATTGCAGGCGATCTTCTTGATATCAGGAATACAGTAACTGAAACTGAATACTCCGGTTATTACTACGGCAGTCAGCTTCGCGACAGGGCTATAATCCTGTATACTCTTACACTGCTGAAAAACCAGGAGCAGTCTCTGCTGATCCTTAAGGAGCTATGCGATAATCTTAACCGGGAAACCTGGTTCAGCACCCAGTCCCTGGCCTGGGGCCTCTTTTCATATATGAAATTTGCTGAAACCCTGCCGGCCGATAAAAATATCCCTGCAAACACCAGGATCAATTTCAACGGAGAATCCGGCGATCATGCCATCGGGTCTAAACAGATAGTCTCTATTAATCTGAAACTTAAATCCGGATCAAATGTCCTGCAGGCAGAGAATGTGGCTGAAAATCCCGTCTATCTGACTCTCGTAAGAAAAGGCATTCCTCTTATCTCCGATTTTACAATGACCGAAAAAGGGATTTCAATGAAAATTGATTATGTAAATATGAATCTTTCTCCTGTCGACCATAAAAACCTTGTCCAGGGAACAGATTTCATGATGATAGTTAAAGTATCCAACAATTCATTTGAAAACCTGGAGAACATTGCACTTTCTCAGATGGTTCCTTCCGGATGGGAGATTCAGAATACACGGCTGTTCGAGGCAGAAAGGGGTATCAGGGAAAGCAAATTTGACTACCGCGATTTCAGGGACGACCGCGTATATACATACTTCGGACTGGCGAGGGGAGAAACGAAAACGTTTATCCTGATCCTGAACGCTGCTTATAAAGGGACATTTAACCAGCCGGCAACATTATGCGAAGCCATGTATACCGAAAACTGTTATTCAAGACATCCGGGTGCACAGGTAAAAGTCACCGGGCAGTGAATTGAAAAGAAAACTTAAAATAATCATCATTACAGCCGGAGTTATCATTGCTCCGGTTTTGCTTTCTCCTCTTCCGCGGTTTGATGTTCCTTATTCAACAGTTGTGGAGGCAGCCGACGGCACTTTGCTTGGCGCCCGTATTGCTGATGACGGTCAGTGGCGTTTCCCTGCGTCTGAACAGGTGCCGGAAAAATTTGAAAAAGCTCTTCTTACATTTGAGGACAGGTATTTCCGGTTCCACCCGGGTGTCAATCCCGTTTCAATAATAAGGGCGATCAGACTGAACATAAAAGCCGGCAGGATCGTCAGCGGAGGAAGCACCATTACCATGCAGGTTGCACGTATTTCAAAAGGGAACAGAAAACGAACCTACCTGGTAAAAATGGATGAGATATTTTCTGCCCTGAAGCTTGAACTTTTCCGTTCCAAGAAAACCATCCTGGGAATGTATGTGGCAAATGCTCCTTTCGGTGGAAATATTGTAGGGCTTGAAGCCGCCTCATGGCGTTATCTGGGTAAGCCTTCATCCGGGATTACCTGGGCCGAGGCAGCTGTACTGGCGGTCCTGCCTAATTCACCTTCCCTTGTCTTTCCAGGGAAAAACAAAGAGATCCTGAAAACAAAAAGGGATGAACTGCTTCAAAAACTCTACGAAAGAGAATATTTCGATTCACTGACTCTTGTTCTCTCACTTGACGAACCTCTGCCCGGAGAACCAAAACCTCTTCCTGATAAGGCAAGACATCTTACAGATTATTTTTTTATAACCGAAAATGGTAAAAGGATCCGTACCACAATTGACATTTCACTGCAGGAAAGAGCTGCTGAGATCATTGATGCCCATCAGAAAGTCCTTTCCGGGAATTTTATCAATAATTCTGCTGCGATAATTATTAAAGCACAGACGGGTGAGGTGCTCGCTTATGTCGGCAACAGCTATCCGGTAAATGGTGAAGAACATGGAGAAGATGTCGATATAATCAGAAGAGAGCGAAGTACAGGAAGCATACTGAAGCCTCTTCTCTATGCCGGAATGCAGCAATCGGGAGCCCTCCTTCCTGATGCACTGGTCGCTGATATCCCTACCCGGTTCCCGGGATTCTCTCCCAAAAATTTCGATCTGAGCTTCAGCGGTGGCGTGCCTGCTTCTGCTGCCCTGTCACAATCCCTTAATATCCCTGCAGTTAAAATGCTTCAGGATTATACTCCGGAGAAATTCCTTGAGCTGCTGAAACGAGCAGGATTCACAAGCTTCTACAAACCGGCCGGTCATTATGGGCTCTCACTGATCCTCGGCGGAGGGGAAACATCCCTGTGGGAGCTTACAGGAGTTTATGCATCACTCTCAAGGGTTCTGAACAATTATAACGCAGACAGGAAATACTATATAGAGGATTATCATGAACCGCTTCTTGTAAATCCGGAAGCTGGTCAGCCTGAAAAAACGATCGACCCCGAGCCACCGTTAACTGCTTCGTCAATCTGGCTCACTTATGAAGCTCTTAAAAAAGTCAGCCGTCCTGAAGGAGAAGCTGGCTGGCAGTATTTCTCATCGGCAAGGAACATCGCCTGGAAAACGGGAACAAGCTTCGGCTTCCGCGATGCCTGGGCTGTAGGAACAACTCCTGGTTATGTGATCGGAGTGTGGGCCGGTAACGCCGACGGCGAGGGACGGGCAGGGCTTACCGGTATCACCGCGGCTGCGCCTATATTGTTCGATATGGCAAATATCATGGATCCCGGAGAATGGTTTTCCCCTCCCCTGGATGAAATGACCAAAATAAAAATCTGTAAAGCCAGCGGTTTCAGGGCCGGACCTGCTTGCCCGGAAACTGAAGAAATAAATGCATGCCTGAATGGTCTGAGAAGTGAAGTATGCCCTTATCATAAAACAGTCCACCTTGATATATCCGGAACCAGGCAGGTCAATGCTGATTGTGTCTCTCCGGTTGAGATAAGAAATGTATCCTGGTTCATTCTTCCTCCGGCAATGGAATACTTTTACAGGCTGAAACATCCCGATTACAGGGGTCTGCCTCCTTTCCGGCAGGGATGCATATCTGATAACAGTATACCGGATATGGAATTCATTTACCCCACTCCCGGGATAAGGATCTTCATCCCGCGCGATCAGACAGGATTGCAGACCAGGGTCATCCCTGAAATCGTCCACCGCAATCCAGCCAAAAAGATCTTCTGGCACCTCGATGAAAAATACCTTAGAACCACAAAATTCCCGCACAGGATAGAAATCATCGCCGGTGCCGGCGATCACGTCCTGACCTGCGTTGATGAAGATGGGAACAGTATCAGATGCCCGTTTACAATTACCGGAAATAATGATTAAACCAATTTTCTTCCTTTGTGCTCTTCGTACATACTCTGTGCTCTTTGTTGTAAAATAATCTAACCACACAAAGAATTTCATAATTTTGGTTCGCATGAATAACCACGATACCGACGAACTCTTTCCTGTTGTCGATGAGGAAGGCAATGAGATTTCGAGTGCTCCGAGAAGTATATGCCACGATGGCAAAAGCAAGCTTCTGCACCCTGTTGTCCACTTTCATCTTTTCAACAGAAGGGGAGAACTGTTCCTGCAGAAACGGGCAATGACAAAAGATCTTCTCCCAGGCAAATGGGATACTTCTGTCGGAGGACATATCAACCCGGGAGAAAAAATCGAGGCAGCTCTTCACCGCGAAGCGGAAGAGGAACTTGGCCTGAAATCCTTTGAATTCAAATTCCTGAAAAAATATATCTGGGAATCACCGCGTGAAAGAGAACTTGTATATTCATTCACAGGAAGGTCAGAAGAGATCCCTGAAATAAACAGTAATGAAATAGATGAAGGGAGATACTGGTCATTTGAAGAAATCCTGGATTGCCTGGGCAAGGATATTTTCACTCCGAATTTCGAGCACGAGTTCAATATGATATTTATCACATAGTCTGGCATAATAAATTTGCCTGAGCAGAGTACTTTTACTGATAATTAGAATGTTACAAATCTGTCGGTATGAAACCAGATAAAATTCTTGTGTCAGGAGGATTTCTTCTTATCATTCTTATCTTCCTGAGAATATGGTCCTGCACACATGATCCTGTACTTGATGATCTTCCCCAAATTTGTTTCGAAAGGGATGTTCTTCCGGTTTTTCAGAACAGCTGTGCCATATCTCATTGCCACGACGGAAATGGTGAGTCCGATCTTATCCTGAACAGTTATGTCCCGATAAGTCATGCCGTTGAACCCGGCAAACCCTATTCAAGTGCCGTGTATAAATCAATTACTGCCAGATCCGGAGAGAATAAAATGCCTCCAGGTCAGCCCCTGTCTATTGAAAACCGGATTAAGATCAGGCTATGGATAGAGCAGGGAGCCGGATTGACAACATGTCCTGATACGACAGGACAAACCTCTGATTATGTAAATCCTTTTGCATGTTTCTCCCGCGATATCCTTCCTGTGCTTTCATCACGTTGTGCAAGTACCGGATGCCATGATGCATTAACCCACAGGGAAGGATATGTTTTTTCAAGTTACAGCACGGTATTGACATCTGTAGTTCCCGGTAAGCCTTCCGAAAGCAAGCTTTATAAGGTAATTAAGTTTGAAACAGGCGAGGACAGGATGCCGCCGGCAGGTAAACCTCAGCTTACTTCTGCCGAAATAGACTCCATTGCCGCGTGGATAAGTTACGGAGCTCTTAACCAGAATTGTGGTGAGATCTGTGATACGCTTAACCCTGTGACTTTTTCCGGGACTATATGGCCAATCATACAAACTTCATGTACAGGCTGCCACAGCGGTTCATCACCGGGGGGAGGTGTTCTTCTGTCGGATTACAACAATGTGGCTTTTCTGGCAGGTAACGGAGGCCTTGTCAATTCTCTCAAGGGGAATGGTGTGACAAAAATGCCTCTCGGCGGTTCCTTTTCCTCCTGCAGGATAAGACAATTTGAGATCTGGATTAAGAATGGTTATTTGAATAATTAGCATATAAATATGAAACAATTGCTCCTGATTATTGTAACGTTTGTTACAATTCTTATGTTCTCAGTATCATGCTATTATGACAATGAAGAGGCACTTTATCCATCTCTGACGTCTTCGTGTGATACAACCAATGTTACATTCAGCGGGAAAATTGTACCGCTGCTGGCAAATAATTGCCTCTCATGCCATTCAAATGCAACCGCCGCATCAGCCGGCAATAATATACGGCTTGAAAATTACCCCGATGTGAAAACCAGAACAACTGCCATTGCAGGTTCCCTTAAACAATCAGGAACCTATTCTCCAATGCCTAAAAACGGGGGAAAACTTAACGTGTGCCTGATCAGCCAGTTTGATATCTGGGTAAAAAACGGAGCTCCTGATAACTGACAAATAATCCTTATCCATGAGACATTTAACTTTATTTATTTTCCTGTCCCTCATTTCAGTTTCACTGTTTTCTCAGGAAGACCTTCTCGACCTGCTTAATAAAAATGTGGAGCCGGAAATAAATTTCGCTTCAGCTACTTTTAAATCCACACGAATAATGAACGGACATTCCGTGGAAAGAATGCCACCGGGTCAGCTGGATTTCAGGATATCTCATCGTTTTGGTACAATCAATTCAGGCGCCTATGAATTCTTCGGTCTCGATCAATCGAATATTCATTTCGGCCTGGAATACGGAATCCTTGACTGGCTCATGATCGGCATCGGCAGGGGAACTTATGAAAAAACCTATGATGCATTTGCCAAATTTACAATACTCAGGCAATCTGCCGGAGCCCGTATCATGCCTGTTTCTGTTTCGGTTTTGTCATCAGTCGCAGCAACATCAATTAAATGGACGGATCCTGAAAGAGATAATTATTTTTCTTCAAGACTTTCATATGTAAATCAGATTCTCATTGCCAGAAAAATAAACCAGTCCTTTTCTGTTCAGCTTTCACCTTCATTTGTTCACAGGAACCTGGTCGCCACTGAATTTGATCCGAACGACCTCTGGTCGATAGGTGCCGGGGGAAGGATGAAACTCACTAAAAGAATCAGCCTTAATGCTGAATACTACTACATGATTAATTCAAAAACAAACATGAGCAGGGAAATCCATGACCCCTTTTCGATCGGCTTTGATATTGAGACAGGAGGTCATGTTTTTCAACTGATATTTACGAATTCACTTGCTATGATCGAGAAAGGTTTTATTGGCGAGACAACAGGAGACTGGCTTAAGGGAGATATACATTTCGGATTTAATATTTCAAGGGTTTTTACACTGAAATAATGATTAATATAAAAACAATTCCCTTTCCTGTTTGTTATATATTAAACAATAACAAGAATATGAAACGTATTATCATTGTTTTCACAGTATCATTTCTGTTCTTAACAGCCAGTGCACAGAAATTTATGACTCAAACCGGAAATATCAGTTTCTTCTCGCATACTCCTATAGAAGATATTAAGGCCTACAATAATCAGGTATCAAGCATTCTTGATATTTCCACAGGTGAGATTGTATTCCAGGTTAACATCAAATCTTTCAAGTTCGAGAAAGCACTGATGGAGGAACATTTTAACGAAAATTACATGGAGTCTGAAAAATATCCCCGATCAACATTTAAAGGTAAAATACTGAATACTGAATCAGTTGATTTCACCAAAACCGGAAAATACGATGTTAAAGTAGAGGGAGATCTGGAAATGCACGGAGTCACTAACAAGGTTACTGTCAACGGAATTATCGAGGTTATAAGCGGCGGTATCAATGCTGCATCAAAATTTAATATCGTCCCTGAGGATTATAAAATAAACATCCCGGGAATCGTACGGGATAATATTGCAAAAACTCTTGAAGTTACCATAACAGTAAAATATACACCGTTAGCAAGCAAATAAAGCTTACAGGTTCTTCCGGGATTATTCGCCGGATAATCTGATTCCTGTTTTTTTATCAGCGAAAATCTGCGTGATCTGCGGGAAAACATAAAAAATCTCCCGCAGATTCCGCAGATTGACGCGGATTATTTCCTGTAAAATTCCGTACTTCGTGTAATATTCAGAATTGTATTACAATGAGAAAATTCATTTTCCCGGTATTTTTCATTTTTGTTTCTGCCCTCGCTCTTCCGCAAAAAACAAAACTGCCCGAACCAACAGACCCTCAGATCGTCCAGGATCAGGACAGTATGACCTGGGATGATTATCGTCCTATACCCGGCAAAAACTGGGCAGATCCCTCCCTGGTCCCTGAAAGGAAATTCAAAATGGCGCTTGTCGCCGTAGACTTTCCCGATCAGCCGTTTATAATAACTCTGCCAAAGCATTCCGAAATGTTCGGAAATCCTCAGACAGATCCTGTCAGCAGAAAAGATGTCCCCCGTTTTTATTCCGAATTCTGGCTGAAACCGTCTCAGGTCAATCACGGCCAGACGATAAACGGCTACTGGATGGAACAGTCGCGGGGCAGATTCGGTATTACTGCTTTAGATGCATATGGCCCCTACCGCATGCCGAAAAACCTGTGGGAATATGGCCTCAACGAGTTTGGCCAGAATAATTCCACTCCCGACGGAAGCCGCGCATCATCAAGAATGGAACCCGATGTCGACGCCTTATGGAAGGCTGACGCCGGGGACATCAAATCTGAATATGATGCAATCCTCAGGATCTATGCAGGTTACGATGAAACCGGCGTATGGCAGGAGTTCGGGGAAATGAAGTTCCTGTCAAAGGACGATATCCCTGCAGAATGGGGTAACCCGGATCCGACAAAACCACGGTGGATACCAACACGTTATGTGCCGTGGACATCATGGAAGGCAGGTCAGATGCAGTGGGGTCTCTCATCTATAAGGCAGGGAGAAAACTCCGGGACAATCACGCATGAGCTCGGACACTATGCATTCAGAACCGGTGATAATAACAATAATCCATACGTCACACCCTACAGAAGGGTCGGATCCGGTCCGTGGGATATGATGGACCGGGGTTGTTTCAACGGCCCGGGAGGTCCTCACATGAGATGGGTTGTTCCGCCGGCAATGGGCGCTTCAATGCCTGCCGGACTTATGGTCCGTAACAGGATGAAAAATGGTTTTCTTGATGAAAATCAGGTAATTACATTGAGCAGGGAAGAACTGGCAAAAAGCGGTCCTGTTGTTGCTTCCATCACTGCCAGGGCTGTTGAACCGCTCCCCGGAACCTTTGCAGGACTTATTGTAAAGCTTGACGGAGATGAGCCGCATGACAGAACCCCGGCCGACGATCCCTCCCTGAACCCGCTCTCTCCCGGAATCCCAAACTACGATTTTTATTCAATGGAGGTTGTTCAGAGAATAGGCTATGACTCTTTCTGCCCCGACAACGGAGTGCTACTGGCAAAGAACAAGGATAAAGAAAGCCGCAATGGCGGACCTAACGGCTTTAACTGCTTTAACTGGGTAATCGATGCTCATCCTGAGGACATTAACATGATTGATTATTTAAAACCTGATGGCACTAAAGTGATGCGGACAATTGCCGATTACAGGCAGCTGAATGATGCTCTTTTCCATGCAGGAACCAACTCCGGGAGCCGGAATGATTGGACCGACGAACCTAACAGGCTTCATTTCTATATCATCGACATGATGAAAAACAAGGATGGGATCTTGGTTTATACGGTTGGTGTCAGATCACTTGACGGAATTCCTGCTGCCGGTGAAGAAATACAGGTCATCCCGCCTTCTGTTAATAAATTAAAACAGCCTTCCGGATACTTTGTATTCACATTAAAAAACATTTCTGATGAAACAGGCAAGGCAGCAGTGAATGATATTTTCCGTCTTTCTGCCGGTACTGAAGATGAAGGGTGGCATGCCCTCCTTATGAATGATCTGATAACCATGGGCACTGATAAAACAAAGGATGTGAAGGTGTATATTTTTCATGATGAAATATGCTCAAAGTCAGCAGAAATATCCCTCTCCCTGCGATCTGAAAGCGATCAGGCAAAAATTGTTTCTTCTTCGTTCAGGATAAAAAAATCCGGAAAAAAATAAATAGATAAGCCATGCAAAAAACCATTAAAATTCTAAGTTTTAATAATGAAATAGAAGCAACCCTGCTGAGTGAGATACTTACTCAGAGAGGAATACCTCACCTTGTCCGTTCATATCACGATTCCGTTTATGATGGTCTATGGCAGACACCGACCTGCTGGGGCCACCTGGATGCTCCCGAAGATTTCAGGGAAGAGATCCTGAAGATCTTTAACGAGATCTCCCTGCCCGCAAACCCGGATGAGACTGATTAAGAGAGAAATATTCTTGCATTATATATTTAAAGAATACTATATTTGCAGACCTTAACAGTTACTCTTATAGACAGGAAGTATGGACGAGACAGGTGTAATAAAACAAAAACCGGTTTCTCTGATCTCTGAAATCATCCGGTCAATGATCCCGGTACTCAGAAGTAAATATTTATATATAGGTATTCTTGCGGTAATTGTAGGAGCTGCCATGAATTTTGCTTCCCAGACTTATCTTCACAATTACATGATCAAGGGGAAAACCCTTCCGATGCTATCCGATATGATACTCGATAACCTTCCTTTAATTGATGTATCGCTTATTTACGATATTTTCTGCCTTGTTGTGATCGGTATTGTGGTCATTTATATGGTTCATAAAAACGACTTTAACCGCCTGCCCTATTTTCTACTGCTTTGCGGTATCTTTTATATTGTAAGGGGAATATTTATTGTTCTCACTCCTTTTGGTAATCCTCCGGAATTCCCCGGTTCTGATCCTCTTTTCAATGGCTTCTCAAAATATGAACTCGGCGTCTATCCGTCGGGCCATGTTGGTAATTCTTTTCTGTTTTTGCTTCTGGTCAAAGATAAAATTTACAAATATATCCTTGCTTTCTGCCTGGCCGTAATTATTTTTTCCCTTT
>Ga0172362_10001325_pt1 | contig 21146 bp, 16 predicted proteins | sample LakKivs1_kivu2a2_FD_114534 | JGI IMG/M metagenome (GOLD analysis project Ga0172362, IMG submission 114534) | Sediment microbial communities from Lake Kivu, Rwanda - Sediment s1_kivu2a2 | ecosystem: Environmental > Aquatic > Freshwater > Lake > Sediment | place: Rwanda: Western Province, Lake... | reverse complement strand
TTCTATTGTGGGCTACGATGATGCGAACAACTGCTGGATTTGTAAGAACAGCTGGGGAAGGAGCTGGGGTGAAGACGGATGGTTCCGCATTGTGTACGGAGATTGCAAGATAGGTGAATCAACCGCGTACCTCATGTATACTGATACGAGTAGCACATCGGTTATCGTGACCATACACAGGATCAAAATGCTTGGCGAGATTGAAAGTTTCCTGGAAGGGGATGCAGACTGGTCCTATCGAATACAAGTCTACGATGGACAGAATTGGATCGAGGAAATCAACGATGAGTATTCAGATAACGAAGACGATCACACACAGGATGTCTCTCATACCTTCAATATGTTCAGCAGTTCAGCTGAAATAACCATCAAAGTATGGGACCGTGATTTCTGGACAGAGGAGGACCTCGCAGATGTATCTGGATACGTTGGCGGCGGAGCTGACAACGATATCACCGACAGACGAGGAGCTATCTACCATGGGACCTACAATCTTATCACCAATCAAATAGAACCCATCGATACGATCATAACAGAAGGAGCATACGCTACTACCTCGGGAACCTACGCACCAGACAACAGCCAAAACAGTAACGAAGAAAACGATGCCAAAGTCTGGTTCACTGTTTCTGATACGTACGAGCTACCAGATCCTGATCTTGCAGTGACCGGTTCACTTAGTGGTAGTGCAAAAATGGGAACAACACAATTCCATCTTGGGTACTTCACGGTCTATAACATTGGTGTCGATCCCTACGGTTTCAGTGAACCACTACTCGATTGGGAAATCGCTACCACTCCCTCATGGGGAACAAACTGGAGGTTTGACCCGGAGAGTGACAACGACCTCCCCCCAGGACAACCAACGACCGTTAACGTCTACGTCGATGTACCAAACCAGCAACAAACCTATACTGGCGATATAAAAATTTGGAACGCCGAGAACCATGCAGATTATGCAACGGTACCGATAACGCTCACCGCTCCGATGGACCAAGTAGTTGGTTCACTACATGTCTTACGACACCTCCTCCATCGTCTCTTTTTCTTCTAAAAACATCATTTTTTTCCTATAATGACGATACATTTAAATAGAGATTTTTATAATTAAGAGCATGGGGAATCTTATGAAGAAATTCATACCATTCATATTAGTAGGAGTCTTACTGTGTAGTGGACTTGGTGCTGTTGCTGCCCCGAACCATGACCAAACCGCATTGATAAAAACAGAAATATTAACGTTTAATGAACCAGTCATTCAAACAATCAATGATGCATCCTTCGTCAGCATCTCAAATGCAAATTCCTATCTTCGCATCGTTGGCGCACCATTGCTTCCAGCACAGGTCACCACCTACGTGTTTCCCTTTGGGACAAAGGTAAACAAGATTGACGTGTCGTTTTCAGAACCAACACGCTATTCATTAGAACATCCTCTTGTCACTACTCCCTCACCAACAACCATTGTTGATGGAACAACGATTACTCCATCAAGTGCGCCAGTGACACTTGGAGCACGTTACCCCGATCAACTCTACCAATACACCATGGGAGCTGGGATACAAAACGAGGACCACGTCCTCTACGTTAATGTGTATTGTTATCCGGTTCAATATCAACCAACGAAGAACACCATTCTCTATTACCAGGACGCAAAGATCACTGTCTCATATACCCTCCCCACTTCTTCCCCAAGACCACTCGCCGATGATTACAACCTCATCATTATTTCCCCCAACCAATTCGTAAAAGCACTCGAACCACTTGTTGACCATAAAATAAGCAAAGGTGTAACCACGAAACTTGTCACCGTCGATGATATCAACAACGAAGTCTACTTCCCCTTGGAAGGCCGTGATTGCGCAGAGGAAATGAAATACTTCATCAAAAATGCATTCGACAGCTGGGGAACACGCTACGTCCTCATCGTTGGTGGTCGCTTTGGTGGTATCATGAGCGAAAAATGGTGGCTACCAGTCCGTTACTCTAACCTTGATGATAATTCAGATTTTGAAACCTCTTATCTTAGTGATCTCTATTTCGCAGACATTTATGACAGTGGTGGGAATTTCTCAAGCTGGGATCCAAATGAGAATGGCGTGTTCGCGGAATGGACGATCGGACAACCTGAAATCATTGATCTCTATCCTGATGTATATGTCGGAAGACTCGCATGCCTGAACTCTGTCGAAGTCAAACTCATGGTCAATAAAATCATCACCTACGAAAGCAGTGCTGCTGATCCCTCATGGTTCAACAGAATGGTAGTCGTTGGTGGGGACTCCGCACCTGGTGATTCCTGGTATGAAGGAGAAGAAGAAAATCAGAAAGCACTGAACAATATGAGCGGATTTACCGGCGTCAAATGCTGGACGTCCGATGGAAGTCTTGCTGGACCAGAAAGTGTGATTTCTGCGGTTAGCGAGGGATGCGGTTTTCTGTTCTTCGATGGTCATGGGAACCCGACGGTCTGGTCCACGCATCCACCTAACAATGGGAGCTCTTGGATAACCGGACTTAGTGTCTTTGACATGAAAGAACTATCAAACAAAGAAAAACTCCCGGTAACCGTTATTGGTGGTTGCCATAACAGTCAATTCAATGTTAGCATCATGAATTTCTTCGCAGGTGTACTCAAGGAGGGCATGAAATACTTCCAGTACAAAGAACAACCACTCGGGAAGTTCTGGCGCAAAGAATGGATCCCTGAATGCTGGTCTTGGCATCTCGCTCGCAAGATCGGCGGAGGCGCTATCGCGGTCATGGGTTACACAGGGCTTGACTGGTTTGCTACCGGTGATGATGGTGATGGTATCCCTGATTGCACGCAGTATTTCTCAGGGTTTGCGAACACCCAGTTTTTCATCAACTACGGTGAAAACGATATCACGATCCTTGGACAAACACATACCCAAACCATTACTGATTATCTCATCAAGTTCCCACCGTTTGACCAGAAACTTGACTGTAAAACCGTTCAAGAATGGGCATTACTCGGTGATCCAAGCTTACAGATTGGTGGATACGCGTAAACATCTGAGGTGTGGATCACATGAAGATACCCTGTGCTTGCTTAGTTGTATGTGGATTACTAATCGTACCAACAATGATGGTTACTGGAACAACTCTTCCTTCATCACTATCAACAAGCGTGTTAATCCGTATTGATACTAGCAAGGGTGATGTTGCTCTTCCACGAGGTGCTGAGGTTGTTGGTGGATCCCCTGGTGAATATATTGATCTGATTCTTCCTCAACTACTGCTTGCTGATCTAGCCGCTGCTCATTACAGTTACACGGTTCTCATCGATGATATCGACCAATATGACCGAGCATTTGCTGGGCAATACCATACCTTTGCTGAAATCGAACAAATTCTTCAGACGACCGCAACCAACTACCCTGGTATTACTCATCTCACGAGTATCGGTAAGAGCTATCAAAATCGTGACCTCTGGTGCTTAGAGATTAGTGATAATCCAGGTGTTGATGAAGAGGAACCTGGTGTGTTTTTCATGGGGCTACATCACGCCCGTGAATGGCCGACCGTTGAAATTTGTTTAACAATTATCAACAGATTAACATCACAGTATGCATCGAATACCACGATTCAACAAATCGTCAATAACCGACGCATCTGGATTGTGCCTTGTATGAATCCGGATGGATACTACTACTGCCATGACCAAAGCCATGACTGGAGGAAAAACAGGCACTTTTTCCCACAATATGGTTCAACAGGGGTTGACCTGAATCGTAACTATGCAGGATCATCAGATGGAACCGCCCTCGGTTCATGGGGGACAGCAGGAAACAGCGCAGCAACCCATAACCCCTGGCAAGAGGTGTACTGCGGTCCAGGACCTCTCTCTGAAAATGAGACGAATGCAATAGCCCAGATGTTTTTGACGAATGATATCTGCGCAAGCATCACCTGGCACACATACTCTGAACTGGTGATGTGGCCATGGGGGTATGCCACCAATGCACGAGCACCAGATGCCACCTATCTAACTTCAGTGGGCCAGGGAATCGCCTCACGCATCACCCAGCAAGATGGAACAGGAACGTATAACCCACGACAAAGTTCGTATTTGTATCCAACCACGGGTGATACCACAGACTGGGCGTATGGATATTCCCATTACGTTCTTGGGAAAAACACGTTTGCCTACACCATCGAAGCTTGTCAAGATTTCCATCCACCAGCAGGAGCACTTGATCAGATTTGTAATGAGAATTTCGAAGGAGCCTTCTATTTGTTAGAAGAAGCGGAAACTATCAATGAGCTCACACCACGAGTTCTCCCACCCGCCATCAACAACATACCAGATGACCCTGACGGAGACTATACCATCTCATGGGAGGAACAAAACCCTCTCGCTCATCCAGACATGTTTCAGCTTGATGAACTCACAGGATTCACCACCGTCACCGATGATGCAGAGCAAGCAACAACCCTCTGGAACCTTGATGGGTTCTCCCTTTCTACCACCCGTGCGCATTCAGGGATCTCAAGTTACCAAGCACATCAAGTAAACAACAAAGTCAGCTCCATGGCGACCACCTTCCCATTACCAGTAACTGAAGGAATGAAACTAGGATTCTGGTGCTGGTACAAAACAGAAAATAATTACGATGTGGGGTTTGCCGAAGTCAGTACGAACGGTCGAACGTACGATCTCCTTGGGTCCTTCACCGGTACTTCTTCTGACTGGCAGTACAAAGAATACGATTTGAGTGCGTATGCGAATCAATCGATTTTCATCAGGTTCCGCTATACCACCGATGATGAGACCACCCTTGAAGGATTCTACGTTGATGATATCACACCAGTCCCTTCATTTGCTCTTGTGACAAACCTCTCTGCGATGGTCACAGATCATAGTTTTCCAATAACTGGAAAAAATGATGGAACCTACTATTATCAGGTTCGAGGGCATAACCTTGAACGAGGATGGGGTGACCTTAGTATGCCTGCACGAGTTATTGTTGGAACCGGGGTCGATAACCAACCACCGACCCTTGAAATCCTCTCACCACAAGAGCACTCTTTGTATCTGAACAATAAAAGGATCCTTCCGTTCTTTATCACCCTGCTCATAGGGACAACAACAATTACAGTGAACACCTCAGATGAATCGGGGATTAAACACGTGAGTTTCTATCTTGATGATGAACTGAAGACCATTGATATCCAAGCACCGTACAATTGGACATGGGATACGGCAGCGTTTTTCCGTCATACCATCACTATTGTCTCTGAAGATTCGTACGGGAATCCGACAAGTGCTGACAGAGTAGTCTGGAAGTTATTCTAAACCATGCAAAATCGGAAACTGATCCCGTTATAACATGATAAAATATATTTAAAGAATCACAGAAATCAACCACGATTCCTCCTCTTTTTTTTCTTTTTCTTCCAAACATTTAAATATTCTTATAACTTTATATTAGAATAATAATGGGGATTCTCTTATGAAGAAAAGTCTTACCCTTGGAATAATAGGAATTGTCATTATAAGCAGCTGCGGAGCACTTGTACTAGCAAATCCCGAACACATGGTTATGGTACAACGAGAGACCATGAAGTTTTCGACGATACAGGTAAAAGAATCATCGGAGGGTGCCCACATCTTGCTAGCAGAAGCAACCTCGTCACCTATGACACCAGGAAGTTATAATCTCCCGGTTGTGACTAGAGTGTTTACGTTTCCTTTTTTAACAAAAATCACTGATGTCTCTGTTCAATTTTCAGGGATACAAGAACACTATCTCTCCCAACCAGTTCGTCTTGTATCTCAACCAGTCATGGACACAGCAGCAGAAACCATGATGACAACACCTCTTCAGACGGTTCCTACGACTCAGTATAGCTATCACCTTGGTGCTGGTCGCTCCGGTGACGAACAAGTCTTGTATGTTGCTGTTCACCTGTCACCTGTTCAATATTCACCAAGTACTCAGGTTTTAACCTGTGCACAACAGGCTGATATCTCAATATCCTATGAGCTACCAACCACACCCTTTACACTGGCAGATGAATATGACCTTCTCATCCTCTGCCCTGAAGAGTTTGCTGCTGCACTGCAACCTCTTGTGGATCACAAGACACAACATGGTGTTGCAGCGAAGCTTGTCACGCATCCAGAGGTCTGCGATGGAACGTACTTCCCTGCAGAGGGAAGAGACTGTGCTGAGGAGTTCAAATATTTTATTAAAAACGCGTTTGACGAATGGGGCATAAAATATGTCCTGCTTGTCGGTGGTCGGAAGGGAGGCATCATGCAGGAGAAATGGTGGATTCCAGTCCGTTACTCTAATCTCGATGATAGTTCCGGGATGGAAACATCCTATCTCACTGATCTTTATTTCGCAGATCTGTACGACAGTGGAGGGAATTTCTCAAGTTGGGACACTGATGGAGATGGTGTTTTTGCTGAATGGAAAGGAGGCCAGAAAGATATTCTTGACATGTACCCAGAGGTTTTTGTGGGTCGTCTTGCATGCAAGAGAACATCAGAAGTAAAAACAATGGTCGAGAAGATCATCTCCTATGAAACCACGACGTACGGTTCTGATTGGTTTAAAAAATTTATGGGTGTTGCTGGTGACACGTACCCAGACTCCAACGATGAAAGTTACGAAGGAGAAATGGCAACCAACACGTCTTATAATTTCATAAGCGGTCTTGGGTTTGATGCGACATTTCTCTGGACCTCCACAGGTGCATTTTCCGACAGTCAAGACGTGATTGATGCATTCAGTGAAGGGTATGGTTTTGTTCATTTCTCAGGTCATGGGAACCCCTCGGTGTGGAGTAATCACCTGCCATTAAATTCATCCTTTATCAGCGGTCTTACTTCCTTCCAAATGGGGAAATTGAAAAACGGTGAACAACAACCGGTGGTGATTGTTGGTGGTTGTCATAACAGCCAATTCAACACTAGTCTGCTGAACATTATTCGTGGTGTGATCGACGATGGGTTCCACTACTTCAGCACTGAACGACCTGACCTTGGGAAGTTCTGGTATAAGGAATGGGTGCCTCAATGCTGGTCCTGGGCGATGGCACAACAAAGTAAAGGCGGATGCATCGCAATAATCGCAAACACCGGCCTCGGCTATGGAGAACCTGGACCAGATACCCTGACTAGGCTGGGACGGTTCCTCGAGGTGCTCTTCTTCCGCAGCTACAGTGAAGGAAAAACCGTTCTCGGGGAGACCCATGCTCAAGATATCGTGTATTACATGAACGAATATCCGCCCATGGACGACAATGTGAACTGTAAGGTCATTCAAGAATGGGCGTTACTCGGAGACCCAAGTCTTCAGATAGGTGGGTACGCAAGCTAAAGCGTCCTCTCCTTTTTTTCTTCAAAACCCGAGTTAGAAATATTTATATATAAATATAAAAATAAGTTACAGTGAAGGACACACCAATGAACACAAGGCTGTATACACTCATCGTTATCACCCTCTTACTGAGTTCAGCGAGTATTATTACTGCAAGTGGAGACAATACGACCTCTCACCAAGCATCATCGATACAAGAGGATATTCTTGAGATGATCGAACAGATCAATGAGACGCAACTGTATTCCTATCATCATGGTCTTGTAAAGTTTGGGCCACGCTATACCGGTTCGATTAATTGCACGCTTGCAGCAAATTACTTGTACGAGTCGTTTGAAACCATAGGTCTTTCCGTTGAGTTCCATGACTGGCACTACGCTGGTTTTCGAAGTACGAATGTTGTTGCTACCTTACCAGGAAATGACCCGACGAGTGATGCTATTATCATTATCAGCGGGCATTACGATACCGTGCAAGGGGCACCTGGTGCTGACGACGATGCCTCAGGTGTTGCTGCACTACTCATGCTTGCCCAGGTGATGAAGAACTACTCGTTCAACCACACAATTCGATTTATCGCCTTTTCTGGAGAAGAGGTGGGCACCTTCGGGAGCTTTTCCTATGCACGTGATGCATACCGGCGAGGAGATAACATTCTTGCAGTGCTGAACCTGGATATGATAGGGTTTGCGAGTACGACTGATGGAGGCAGGATTCTCCGTTTTTTCCCCCCAGAGCGCTCCCAATGGATGGCAGAGGATGCCACGAGGATCGCTGATGACTATTATGATCATCTCGATATGACCATTGAAACACTACCTAGCTATATTGGTGCTGATAACCAGCCATTTGTTGACTATGGGTACGATGGTGTGTGGATCGCCCATCGAGACGGATACCCCTACGGTCACTCACCTGAAGATACGGCAGAGCATCTGAACTGGACGTATTACACCAAGGCTACAAAACTCATGTGTGCTGTCTTAGCAGAGTTTGCCCTTCAACCGCTTCCTGTTCAGGTCATCATCACCGCACCATTAGAAGGAAAGGGATATGTTTTTAACAAACCAGTCATGAAATTAGATTTAGGGAAATTCTGGTATGCACGCTGGCGTGGTGCAACCGTACTGCTCGGACGGGCGGTCGCTAGTGCTGACATACGGACCACGGAACCATTACGCTACGTGATTTTTTGCATTGATGGGAACTTCATGTTCTGGGACTCGGAGCCACCCTATGAGTGGAAGATTCAGGGACTCCATTGGCCTCTCTTTGGGAGACATACTCTTAAGGTGTATGCCTATACCGAGAATGGGCATATCGCTAGCGACCAGATGGACCTACGGATTTTTACCCTGTCCTATCAATACGGATTATGGTGAGAATAATTCATACACGGTCGGTGTGGATGTGCTGCCTTCTCTTTCTTGTTTTACCAAATAGTCTGGGATATCAAGCTGGAACAGTATCAGCCACGACCTCTCCGTATGTCCTGGTCACAGGTTTCGAACCATTTGATATCTATGAGGTGAATCCGTCTGAGCTGGTCGCTGAGGCACTCAATGGAACCGTGATACACAATGCAACAATTGTATCGCTCATTCTCCCCGTGGATTTTAACGAATCGGTTGCGATGGTCACCCAAGCAATTGATGTCTACAAGCCTGTTCTTGTGATCAGCCTTGGGCTCTCTCCTCGTGCAACCGGTATCGAAGTAGAACAATGTGCATGGAACATCAAACGCTATCAAAAAGAAAATGGTCATTGGTCATTTCCACAACGGCTTGATCCAACCAGTCCTCTCGTCTTTTTCTCTTCGTTGCCTGTTCGAACAATTGTTAATGAACTACACACAGCAACGATCTCGGGACATATGAGTTTCTTCGCTGGTACGTACGTCTGTAATGCGGTCTTTTTTGGGGAACTACACTATAGTGAAACACATCATCTTTCAACGACAGTAGGGTTTCTTCACGTTCCACTCCTCGATTCGCAAGATCCACAAGGAATGGAATTATCAGACATGATTGATGCGGTAGAAATCACTATTGAAAGTAGTCTAGAATAATAATTGAAGACACACCGTCGCAAACCTTTTAAAGAAACAGTGACTGACAAGTCCTATGCGAGAGATTACAAAAGCACAAATAACGATTGGGTTGCTTGCATTCTTTGCTACAGTGTGGGAGATCATCATTAACAGACCAGAAAGCATACTGACTGCTGCTGGACTTATTATCCTTCAACTGATTCTTCTGCTAATCCTCGCATATGTCATCATCGCTTTATTGGAATGGGTGAAAGTCTTTGATTTGAAAACAAATGCGATTCTAACGTTGTTTGTGCTGGTGACTATTAGGCTTCTGACCGCATTTCAAATTGTCCCTTAAAAAGTTGCTTTTATTGTTCTTTCTTTTTACGCTCTGTGATATCCTTCATAATGTGAACAGAGCCAGTGAGTTCCCCTGTTTCCGTAAAAATGGGGGATGCAGATATTTCAAGGTACTTCCCAAGGTATGGTTCATAAAATTCGACGGTTGAAGGTTGTTTCGTCATCTGCACCTTCACACAAGGGCAAGAGGGATGAAACTGACTCATGCCGTGCAGAAGTTCATGGCATTTCTTCCCAATGCATTCCTCGGGGGTTCGATGCACGAAGCGCGCGAACGCTCGATTAGCTCGGACAATAGAATATGATGGATCCTGGATCGAGATCATATCGGTAATCGAATTAAACGTTGTTTCCCATTGTTGTATTGCTTGTTTCATTTTTTCTTCTGTATATTTCCTATCCGTGATATCTTCCATGAGCAGGGTAACCCCTGGTTCTCCGTCCTCAAACGTGGTCGGGATATGTTTCATACGTAGGAAGCGTTTGTGTTCGTCTGTAAGATAGGAGACTTCGACCGTGGTTTCTTTTCCATCCAATGCCTGTTGCGTATTCGGGAGAAGTTCAGGTATATGAAAAATATCTTGTGAAATGTTGGTTATTTGCTGTCCGATGATACCTTCACGTTCAAGGTGGAAGAATTTCAGGAAATTGTCACTCACTTGGATAAAAATCAGGTTTCTATCAAGGACTGCAATGTATTCGAGGGTAAAATTTAACAGGGCAGAGAGCGGGACGCGCCGTGACGGAAAAAAAACCTTTGCTGGGCCAAAGGTGACCATTTCGACATGACCTGATATAAGGAGAACATCCAGGTATTTTGCCACAGAATTCCTATTAATGCGTAGTTCCTTCGCAATATCAGTGACCGTCATTCCTTTAGGGTGATCCTTCAGAATCGTACGAATTTCTGTTAATTCCTTTTGATAACTCTCCACGTGGGAAAATGATGTGCGAACTATTTATGTATTTCGTTTTGCAACTCGCTTGTGCCATGCAAAGACAGAAATGTTTATATACTATATTGAGCATATAGGTCTTTGCCAGGCATAAACGCATGGCAAAGTGGTGAAGGGATAAAATATGAAGAACTTCTCCAGCATAACGGCTACGACTCTTGCATCCTACCGGGTTACTCCGTCTGGGGAGGCGCGAACCACCATTCCATCAACTCCAACATACGAACTCTCCTCCTCTTCTCTTCCCACATCCCATCCTTTTCACGCTCATTCTCTAAAAGTCCATCAATTGAGGTGAGGTACCTCACTTTCCTCCCAATGCATCCCGTCTCTCCTTTTTGGAGGTACCTCCTCCCATCCCATTACAAGAAGTAATTTATGAATTATTTAACGAATAACCCGAGAATGACATTTTTGCACAACATCTTTAAATAGAAACAGGTGATAATAGTAGTAATACCTATGTCATCTGATATACACTCTGATAAAAAAATCATGATTGTGGACGATGATCCAGATATACTCGTTAGTCTACGAGCGTTATTCGAACCAGAAGGATATGAAGTTATTACCGTTGAGAACGGACGTAAATGTCTCAATGAACTTGAGAACGGCTTCAGAGGCATTATTCTTATGGACATCATGATGCCGGTTATGGACGGTGTTGATACCATTAAAAACATGATTGTTGAAGGGTTTCTAGAAGGGAATACGATTATTGTTCTGACCGCGAAACGAATCCAAGGAACTGAGTTTAACGAAATTTATCCGTACATTTATGATTATATCCCAAAACCTTTTGATATAAACACTCTGATGCAATTAGTAAAAAGAATTGCAGAGGGAAAAGCACCGAAAAAATAAGACAAAGTGACTACGTTCTTCAGAGGGAATCGTTTTTAAAGAAAGATATTTCTATTGGCAAAACTATATAATATTAGAATCCTCTATATAACACGTAGATATGAAGCGCAGGACACAATTTTCGCTGACCCTTGTCATTCTTTTTCTTTTCGTCATCTCATCAGTGGGACTTCCAAGAAGTTATGCGATGGTTCCAAGTTCTGGACAACTTTCTCAGCTGAATCGTTTAGGTGACCCAAAAATTTCAGCGGTCCTTGATTTGATCGACGAAGACCTGCTTCGCGAGTATTTAACAACACTTGTTGGGTTCGCACCACGGATGACAGGAACATACGGGTGCGAAAAATCTGCAGAATATATGCACGAACAATTCCACAACATGGGGCTAGAATCTCGCCTTCAGAACTGGACTGCATTTGGTAATATTTACCATCCTTTGATCTTCACCAGTCAAAACGTGGAAGGAATCTTACCCGGAGATGATCCTACCGATGATTCGGTGCTTGTCTTTGGTGCGCATTACGACACTGTGAGAACCACGCCAGGAGCTAATGATGATGGTTCAGGTACTGCTGCTGTTCTTGCTGCTGCATACGCGCTCAGTCATTTTTCGTTTCAACGGACCATAAAATTCGTTGCTTTTGCTGGAGAAGAAATCGGACTGCGGGGGAGTCAGGCGTACGCTAAGGAGGCCTATCAGAATCAAGAGAACATCATGCTGGACATCCAAGCAGATATGATAGGTCATGCAACGACACTCGAGGGATCTCATAGGATGGGACTCACGGTCACAGAAGATGCACCATGGGTGTTCGATGTCTTTGAGACCATTAATACAGATTTTGAGTTCGGTTTTAATTTTTCAAAAGGAGATATCGGGAGAACAGGGAAGGGCTACAGTGATTATTTCCCGTTTGTTGAGTATGGATGGGAGGCACTTGCTTGTTGGGATGGAGAACATGACCCAGCCATGCACTCAGCTGATGATAATTTGGATAATATTAACTTCAGTTATTTAGTGAACACCACAAAAATCATTGCTGGTTCACTGGCCTACCTTGCTGATACCACCGAGACATACCCTCAAGTACAAATCGAGTCACCACGGTTCGGTTTTTTGTACCGAAATGGTATGATCAAACGGACGATCAAGGATCTTAAAATAACAGTGTTGAACGACATCTGGATCTGGGCAGAGGTGAAGTACGCGACCGCTCCGATTAATCATGCTGAATTTTACTACGATGATACACTTGTTTTTACCGACACCGAGGCACCTTTCAAATGGGAATGCAATATACGCTCGGTTCGTACTCATCGTATTACGGTAATTGTTTACGATGAACTTGGTCGTAAATCAACAGATTGGCGGGATATCAGGTTTATAAACCTTCTTCTGAAACGCTAACCGCCCACCGAATTATTTAAATATTAACAAAAATATAAATTATATAGTATTAAATTTGGAACGGGATACTATGAAGAAGGATAATAAAAAATTGAGAGCGGAAAGCATTGTTCTTGTCACAATGATGATGCTCATGGGGGCTGGGGTAGCAGTAACGGCAGAATCTGCCGGCTATACATTAACTGTTCAAACAAACGCAACGCAATATTATCCAGCTGAAAAAGTCTTAACCAGCGGTACCTTGACAAAAGATGGGACAGGTGTTCCAGAAGCACGGATTATGCTGACGTATATCGATCCTAATCAAGGTGTTCATCCTGGTCCCTCACTAGGAGTTCTCACGGACAAACAGGGAAATTATGAATACACGTTTGAACTTCCTGAAGGAGCAGTTCTTGGCGAATGGACCGTAAAAGCCAAATGCGAAAACCCAATCGCTGAAGCATCAGCAGTGTTTACGGTCGTTTCAAAAACCATCGTAGTTGACGCAGGTGGTCCGTATGCAGGAACTATCGGAGAGCTTATTCAATTCTCTGGGTCGGCGACCGGTGGGAAAACACCATACAGCTGGTCATGGAAATTCGGTGATGGCGGTGTTTCTGATCAACAGAATCCAACCCATGCGTATACAGACGCAGGAACATTTACGGCAGAATTGACAGTGACCGACTCTGAGGGTATTGAAGGAAGTGATACAGCGACGGTTATCATTGCCGATGAAGGAGAAGCCCTGCTTGATGTAAGCATAAAAGCAGGTATCGGTCTGACCATCGTAATAACAAATGGTGGTGACGTCGATGCAGTCAACGTCAAGTGGAATCTGTCGATTGAAAAAGGATTTATTTTTAAACCGAAAACGCGAATCATCGAAGGGTCACTGGACAGTCTAGGTGTTGGAGAAGACTACACCTTCAGAACTATTATGATAGGGGTTGGAAAAATAAAAATTGCTGGAAACATTAGTGCAGATAACGCTCCTACCGTCCCCATAGCAGTCGACTGTTTGCTTATCGGAGTCTTTATTTTTTTCCGATAAAGGGACAACAACCCTCTTTTTTTTCTTTTTTTTATTTCTGAAAAACCATCATACTCTTTTTTAATAGTGAACACGATAATGTTCTGTCACTATGACCCGCGGACTCTCCGCCTTCGATCTCTACGTTCTTACCGAGGAACTACAAGAGCTCGTCGGCGGCTATATCGAAAAAATCTATCAATTGACTCGCAGCGAGATCCTGGTGAGAGTGCAGAAGAAACAGTCGAATCAAAAAACACAGCTGTTTGTGAGAAACGGAGAACTCCTTTGTACCACTGATAACACGTTTGATACACCGGAGAAACCATCCGTGTTTGCCATGACCTTACGCAAGTACCTGGTGAATGGAACGATCCGTAGCATCACCCAACATGAGTTCGATCGAATACTAAAAATAAGTATAGGTCGAAAAGAGGGAGACTACACTTTGGTCTGCGAACTTTTTTCCAAAGGAAACATTATTCTTCTAAATCCTGAAGGAAGAATCATTCGTCCGTTGATTAAGCAAGACTGGGCTGCGCGCAGTATCAAAACCGGTGAGATGTACGTCCCACCGCCGTCTCAAACCAATCCGTTCCTTTTGAATGAACACACTTTCAGAGAACTGTTACAGACTAGTAAGAAGGATCTTGTTCGCACCCTTGCTACTACTGTGAATCTTAGTGGGATGTATGCAGAAGAACTCTGCATGCGCGCTGGTCTTGATAAAAATACAAAAAGTCAACAATTATCTGAGACAGAAAGAACAACTCTTTTTTCAGAACTACAGCAAATGCTGGAAACCTTCAGCAATAAAAAGTTTCAACCAACAATCGTGAAAAAATCTGGTATGATTATTGACATTATCCCTCTCCCTTTTGTTAGTTATTCGAACATGGAAACAGAACCTATCAAAAGTTTTAGTCAAGGGTTATCCCATTTTATCGAAACACCAACAGCAAAGGAACCTGTGCCAAGCACTTCTCAGAAAAAAATAGAACAACTCCAGCGACAGCTCAGATCACAACAAGACATGATTCAGGAATTTCAACGTCAGGTTCAACAAAAGAAAAACGAAGGAGACCTCATCTACCTGAATTTTCAAGCCTGCGAGAACATCCTAAGCGACATTACCATTCTATTGAAACAAAAAGAGAAACAGGACGGTCTTCAAACAATTCAGCAGAATCCTTTGATTGCACGTTTCGAACCGACAGAAAATACGCTTATCGTTATTCTTACGACAACAACCGGAAAAACGACCGAGGTTGCCTTAGATTTTCGTAAGTCTGCTGCTGAAAATGCTCAGATGTGCTATGAGGAAAGTAAAAAAATTCAGGGGAAGATACAGGGCGCTCTTGAGTCTATCGAACACACCAAACAAGAAATCGTACACTTAAAAGAAAACGAGGTCATAGAAAAGAAAAAAACAACAACCAAAGAAAAACAGTTCTGGTTTGAACGCTTCCGTTGGTTCCTCTCCAGCGAAGGAAATATCATTGTCGCAGGAAGGGATGCGCACAGCAACGATGTTGTCGTGAAGAAATATCTGAATGAGGGAGATCGCTACGCGCACGCAGATATCCATGGTGCGCCAAGCTGTGTGATTAAAAGCAGGGGAACACACGACGAACAACTCTCCATTTCTGAAAAGACACTTAAGGAAGCATGCTGTTTTGCTGCCTCATATTCACGGGCATGGAATCAGTTTGCTGAAGCGCAAGCCTACTGGGTGCTCCCCGAGCAGGTGAGCAAAACACCGATGAGCGGAGAGTATCTACCGAAAGGCGCATTTGTGATTCGAGGAAAACGCACCTACTATCGATGTGCTCTAGAGACAGCGATAGGAATCATAACAATACAAGATGTTCAAAAAGTCATGAGCGGACCGCTTTCGTCAGTAGCTGCTCGCTCTTCACAATATGTGATTCTGAAACCAGGGACCATGAAAAAAAGTGACATCGCGCAGAAACTCGCGAAGATCTTCGAGGTGTCGACAGAAACGATAGAGAAAGCCTTGCCTCCAGGGAATGTGACCATTGTGAAAACCGTTGGATGTGAGATACCATAGGTGAAGAATCGTGAAAGTCATCTTTAAGGACCCGAAAACTGGTGAAATCAAACTCGTTGCCGAGAATCTCGATGACATCTGGCATTTGTATAATATCATCGAAGAAGGAGATCTCGTACGAGCGGTCACCTTCCGAACCGCGGAGGATCACAACGATGATAAAATCCGTGCCAAGAAAGTAGAGAAGAAACGGATGAAACTCGGGATTCGCGTGGAGAAGGTCAGCTTCCATGAGTTTTCCAATCGTCTTCGTATCCAAGGAGTCATTGTGGAAGGTCCCCAGGATCTCGGGTCGTATCACACCTTCAATGTTGATACCGAAGAACTGTCACCGATTTCCATCCTCAAGGAACGATGGAACGCGTATCAGCTGGAGCGTATTGAGGAGGCGGTGCAACAACGTACCCAACCATTGCTCGTCTTCGTTTCTCTTGATGAGGATACAGCAACTGTTGCTATGCTGCATCAGAGTGGTGTGCAGTCTGTCGCTGATATCGATGCCCATCGTAGCGGGAAGATGTACGAAAGCAAGGAAACGTCCCATGAATACTACGGCGACGTTCTTGCGGTGGTCAAAACCGTGAAAAAACCTGAATCCCCTCTCGTGATTATTGGTCCTGGATTTGCTAGGGAACACCTTCTTAAATATGGGAAAGAAAAAGAACCAACCCTCTTTCAAAATTGCATTTCCCATGCAACAGCCAACGCAGAGATGAACGGTGTGCACGAAGCTATTAAAAACGGCATCGTCGATCAAATCACGAAAAACAACCGAGTATCGCAGGAAACACAGGCAGTCGAAAAGGTGTTCGAAGCAATAAAAAAAGATGGGAACGTCACGTACGGCAAACAAGAAGTAGAGGATGCGTTATCTCGTGGTGCTGTGGAAAAACTGCTGATCTCCGATGTCATGGTTCGCAGTAAAACAGGGGAACAGTTCCTTAATCTTGCTCGAAAAACCCATAGTGAGTTTTTAATCATCAATTCCTTGCATGAGGCAGGAAAAAAATTTGAGGGAATCGGCGGTGTCGCAGCACTGCTTCGTTTCAAAGTCTAATTAAATATAACGCCCGCAGCCTGTGTTCAACAGCATGTACAAATAGGGTGGTTGGTAGTCGGTCTCTGAAAAACCATCATCAGAGCTGCTATCTGAATTTGTCTGTTTGTTCTCTTCACTTGCTGGAGGTCTGATGTTACCTTTCCAGTACGAGAAGGTGATTTTGAGATCAAAATCATTTCCCTTATCAAGCAATCTCATCAATGGTCTGAATATGCTTTCACCAATCTTGCAGCTCACCTGAATTTTTAATTCTTCGTTGACCCACTGATCATTGTAGTACGGTGATTGTGCTAACTGCTCTTCAGCGCTCTGAATGTTTGGTGCTGTGATAGGCTCAGAGGATGGCATATTCCCGATTTTAAGAGTGTACTGAATGGTTCCTTCTTTGGTCATCTTTGCACTCTTGTTTTCAAACTCTTGAGGTTCACCCCCAGGAGCAGTGATCGTTAGTATCATGGTGTCTAATCCTCGTCGTCCCAGCAAGGTCGTATGGTCATCGACCCAACTCATGTTAAAATCAATGCTGTGAAGATTTCCCTTTGATATTTTTATTGTGTTTTCATACGGTGCTTTTTTTCCTGCGAACTCAGAAAAAATTTGGGGAGTATCTGAGGTGATATCCCATTCGACTGTGTAATCATTATTTCCTCCACCTGGAGTGGTGTTGGACGTGTCCGGTGGAGGTGGTGATTGATACATGGCGACGCCAACAGCAGCGACAGCTAGAACGACGACAGCGGCAATGATGATGATTTTGTCATTTCGTTTGAAACGTATCATAGGGTCACCATGACGATACTATTCTTGATGATCAAGGGTTTTTATATACTCTTATAATATAAGTATATTTCCAGCTTTATTAAATTTTTCCTTTATTAATATATAAATAGAATTTTTTATTTATCCTCCTGTAAATATCGGTTTTTATTGAGTATCCATACGAAACGGTAATTTAAGACCACAGGTATGACATTTCCCCTGTTTAATACCGTGGATTTCTGCTGAAAAACCATGCCGCTCCACAAGAAGAGAGCCGCAGGAAGGGCAGATGGTGTTTTCATAGTTCCCATGAGGGATATTCCCCAGATACACGTACTGAATCCCTGCTGCCTTCGCACTCTCATACGCTTTTAAAAGAGTGTCCAAGGGCGTCGCAGGAATCGACGTCATTTTATAATCAGGGTGAAACCGAGAGAAATGTACTGGCGTGTCTCTTCCAAGTTTTTCAACGACCCAGTAAGAGAATTTTTTTATGTCATCGAGTGCATCATTAAACCCAGGGATGATCAGATACGTCAGCTCAATGTGAATCCCTAGTTGCTGTGCTCGTTCACAGGTACGCAAGACTGGTTCGAGGTGCGCCTTACAGACACTCTTGTAAAAGTGGTCTTGGAATGCCTTCACATCGATGTTCATCGCATCCAAATGTGGGGCAAGCTCTTGCAATGGTGCTTCTTCGATGTACCCGTTGGTCACGTACACGGTGTATAGCCCTGCTTTCTTAGCAAGTTTAGCGGTATCCAAGGCATACTCATGCCAGATCGTTGGCTCGTTATAGGTCCACGCAATCCCCCGGCATCCATGATCGTGCGCTGCTCGTACTGCTTGCTCTGGAGAGATGTCTCTGAACAACATTTCCTCTGGACCGGCAATGGATATCTCATAATTCTGACAGTGCTCACAGCGGAAGGTGCACCCTACCGAGCCTAACGAAAGTACTAGGGAGCCTGGGTAAAAATGATATAAGGGTTTTTTCTCAATTGGATCATCGTGCATCGAGGAGCAGGACCCATAAATCAACGAGTACAACGTTCCCTGCTCGTTTTCACGGACACCACAAATCCCACGTTTCCCCTCTTTGATAGTACAATGATGCGGGCACAAGGCACATTGTACCGTATTTCTTTCAAGTGGTTTCCAAAACGCAGCTCTGTGTTTCATTCTAAGGATTTCATAGAAAGAGAGATTTATTAACTTTCTTACAAGAACATTTCCTTATGGCTGAGTAACAACCCGCGGCGTGGATACCGGTCGTTGATCTGCGGTTGCATCTCACGGTACTCTGACAACAACTCATCGGTGCGCAGCTGAATACGCGCGTAGTAAAATGCTTCCTCGACGGAGACCTCACCGTTTTTAAACAGCCGGAGGTTGCGAAGAACCCCTAGGTGTAACAGCCCTGGTTTGCATCCATCTGCATCACCAGTCTTCAACCCCTGGAACCATAAGATGGAGAATAAGGGGCCTTCCGTCGTACTCGCGTACCCTGGTCTAAACTTACTGGAACCAGAAATAACGATACGCCCGTTCTTGGGGATACCAGAGCGGAATAACAGGGAGGTATGAAGGTTGAGAATCGTTTTATCAGCAAACCCACCAGAGTAACACGCATCAACAATGATACAGGTTTTCTTGGATTTCAACGGAACAAGAAGCGCTCCCAGTTCTTTATCAGTAAGGGTATCATCCCAGAGGAAAATTTCACTGCTCTGGAAGATCTTCCCACCGGTTTTAGTATTATTGGAATCACCATACCCATGACTGAAGATCCAGAGGAACACCTCGCTATCCTCGTACTTATTCGACTCACTGATCACGTAGTCAAGCGTGGTCATCACATTCTCTTTCGTGGCACCACCGTAGGTGATAGCATACTCATGGGACCGTTCTTGCAGAGTCTTCAGACGTGCTCCGTATCCGTTATCTTTTCTAATCCAACCATCGTCAAAGAGAATCCAGATGTTGGATGTCGCAAAATCATAGGTATCAATAAAAAAGGAAACCATGTCTTCAGCAAGGTTAAGCCCACCGTTCCCCAGCTTGCTTTCGTTGTCAGTAGGGAAGTTTGCGGCCGCAATAAACACTGCCCATTTATGGGATCCTGAATCCACGTGCTGAGCATTCGCCAGTGTTACCGTTATTGTTTTCACATCAGAGTAGTCTTTCCCATCATACGACCGAACACTTATGTCATAGGAGCCATCTTCATAACTGTACGTCGCCCAATCATAACTCCAGAGATTGGTTCCATCAACACTGGTCCAGTCGCCATCACCGATTTTTATCTCGACGGTTTCCACGATGTCAGCAGCATCTGCATCACTTGCTGTGCCACTAATCATGACAAGACTGGCAACGGTTGCTTGATTCTTTGGATATGAAATAGACACCACAGGTTTATTATTTAATAGATGAAAATCAGAACCGAAAAAACCAGAGAACACGCTAAACAAAAGAACAACGATCATAATGATAGCAACCACAGTGATCAGGAGCTTTGTGCGCATTCTACTCTATATACTATGTTGCGTATCCTTCTATAAAACCTTTATTGAACAGATAGTACCTAATTTTTATATATATTTATTATAAAAGAGGAGTTAAAAATACCTTTTTTTAAAATGTTCATAGCCCTTGTTTTCTAAAATGGTTTTTTTCTTCCCCTCAACGAGAAGAATAGTTTTTTTCCTTGTCACCTTCCCGATCATAAAAAGGTCTGCACCCCATTGTTGTAAAACCGTTTTTGTTTTTTCAAATAACTCGGGAGGCAAGGTGAGAAGGAGCTCGTAATCACCTCCAAAATGCAAGACTAGACGAGATACATCGAGGTGGGGTTTCTTTTTTTTCACCAAGCTGATTTCTGAAGCAACAGGTAGCATCTCTGAGTAGATTTCAAAACCAACGTTATTGATTTCTTGAAGTTGATACAACGAAGACGATAAACCATCAGATAAATCCATACAGGAAGTGACACCATGTTGTTGAGCGAGCACCAGACCTTCCTTGAGTCGGGGAACAGGTTCAAGCAGTGGTTTTCGAAGAGCGTTCCCTGGGATGTTTTCTTTGACTGCAAGGTATCCTGCTCCTGCTTTCCCCAGCGTCCCCGTGACCGCAACAATATTTCCTGGGCGAGTGCCTTTTCGTGGCATGAACTCTTCTTTTTTCACGGTACCAAACGCTGTACCACATAAGGTGATCTCCGATGTTTCCTTGGTGTCTCCTCCTACAATCGTGGTTCCATAGCG
>Ga0172362_10001322_pt1 | contig 21150 bp, 18 predicted proteins | sample LakKivs1_kivu2a2_FD_114534 | JGI IMG/M metagenome (GOLD analysis project Ga0172362, IMG submission 114534) | Sediment microbial communities from Lake Kivu, Rwanda - Sediment s1_kivu2a2 | ecosystem: Environmental > Aquatic > Freshwater > Lake > Sediment | place: Rwanda: Western Province, Lake... | reverse complement strand
CGGACCAGCGACCGGATGTACTCTGAGCCTGGGATGAGGGACCCATAGGTCGTTGTAGCTTGTAAGTACATAGCAACACCTATCTTACCCTAAGCTGTCACTAATGTATCTGACCCTACACAGAAATTATTACAAAATCATGTTCTGAAACTGGACACTAGCTTCCCGCTCCGGGCTCTTCATCAGCTTCGGCCGCTTCGGCAACGAAAATCGGATGCTCTTCTTCTTTGAGACGTACGTTCCGGTAATGCTTGTATCCGGTACCGGCCGGAATAAGGCGGCCCATGATTATGTTCTCTTTCAACCGCCTCAGATAATCCACTTTTCCGTACAGGCTGGCTTCAGTCAGGACCCGGGTCGTCTCCTGGAATGAAGCGGCGGCGATGAAACTGTCCGTACTCAGGGCGCTCTTGGTTATGCCAAGCAGGAGCGGCCTGGCCTTAGCCGGCTTGCCGCCTCGCTTAAGGACTTTTTCGTTCTCTTCCTGGAAGATAAATTTATCCACCTGCTCGTCGACCAGGAATTCCGTATCACCGACTTCTTCTACCTTGATCCAGCGCAGCATCTGCCTGATTATGACCTCGATGTGCTTGTCGTTTATGCTGACGCCCTGCAACCGGTAAACAGCCTGGACTTCCTTCAGGAGATACTCGGCCAGTTCCTTTTCCCCGAGAACCCGGAGGATATCGTGCGGATTGACCGGCCCGTCCATCAACGCATCGCCGGCGTGAACTCTTTCCAGGTCGGAGACGCTGATATGGGCGCCTTTGGGAATTAGGTACTCTTTTTCCCCTCCGCGCTCATTCCGCACCATTATCTTACGGTGGCCGCGCACCAGCTCGCCGATGCGGACCACGCCGTCAATCTCCGAGATTACGGCCGGATTCTTGGGCCGTCTGGCTTCGAACAATTCTTCCGCCCGGGGCAGGCCGCCGGTGATATCTTTGGTTCTGGCTGCTTCCCTTGGAATCTTAGCCAGAATGTCGCCGGCGAATACTTCCTGACTATCTTTGACCTCGAGATTGGCTCCGGCCGGCAGGTAATACCTCTTGAGGATAATGGGCTGATTTTTCTTGTCAGTTTCTTTAGAAGCCCAGATTTCGACCCGGGGCTGGAGATTATCGTCTTTGGGTTCCGTAACCACCTGAGTTATGAGTCCGGTAAACTCGTCCTGGACTTCTTCCATGCTCAGGTTGGGCAGGACCTCCTCGAATTTCACTACCCCGGATTCCTCGGTCAGGATATACGTATTGAACGGATCCCATTCGGCGAATGGCTGCCTTGATTTTATGGCCTCCCCTTCTTTGACCATAACCCTGGCTCCGTAGGGTATCTGGTAATGTTCGACCTCCCGGCCCCGGTAATCGAGAACGGCGATGCTGGCGCTTCTGTTAACGACGATCAAAACGCCTTCCTTGTTGGTCACCGACCTGAGGTTCTGGAATTTGACCACGCCGTCATTTTTGGCTTCCAAGCGAGACTTTTCGGCCGCCCCCATGGCGATTCCGCCGACATGGAATGTTCTCATGGTCAGCTAAGTTCCCGGCTCGCCTATCGACTGGGCGGCCGTGATGCCGACCGCCTCGCCGAGCTCGACCTGCTTGCCGGAGGCGGGGCTCCGTCCGTAACACAACTGGCAGACACCCCGTTTGGATTCGCAGGTCAGAACCGAACGGATCTTGACCCGTTCGATGCCCAGGTTTTGGAACAGCTCGGCCGTTTCTTCGGTTATCTCCTCGTTCATGTCGACCAGAACTTCGCCGGTATCGGGATGGAGGACTCTTTCCAGGGCCACCCGGCCTACGATCCGGTCGATGAAAGGTTCGATTATTTCCCCGTTCTCGACGATGGCTGAAACCATGACTCCTTTAAGCGTGCCGCAGTCATGCTCGTCGACGATGACTTTCTGAGATACGTCGACCAGCTTGCGCGTCAGGTATCCGGAATTGGCGGTTTTGAGGGCCGTATCGGCCAGCCCTTTGCGGGCGCCGTGGGTTGAGATGAAGTACTGCAAAACGTTGAGACCCTCTCTCAGGTTGGCAGTAATGGGAGTTTCTATGATTTCTCCCGAAGGCTTGGACATCAGGCCCCTCATGCCGGCCAGCTGGCGGATTTGCTGCTTGTTGCCTCGAGAACCGGAATCGGCCATTACGTATAGCGGATTCAGTTCCCGGCCTTCGAAACTTATGCGCCGCATCTCTTCGAACATGGCATTCGATACTCTGTCGGTGACCGTTCCCCATATCTCTACAATACGGTTGAATCTCTCGCCCGACGATATCGTTCCGTCCCGGTAAAGACGCTCGATGCTCTGAACCTCTTTTTCGGCTTTTTCGATGATCTGCGTCTTCTCTTTGGGGATGACGAAATCATCTATGCCCAATGAAAACCCGGCGACCGTGGCATAACTGAAACCGAGTTCCTTGAGAGAGTCGAGCATACGGACCGTCCGCTCCAGGCCGACTTTGAGATAGGTGTAGAAAACCAGATTTTCCAGGCCCTTTTTCTTAAGATTGGCGTTGATGAACGGAATCCCCGGGGGCAGAATGTCATTGAAAATAATCCGGCCGGGGGTGGTTTCTATGAACTCGTTATTCAGATCCTGGACCGGGCAGGTCAGAACTGCCTGATCGTCATAGAAAGTGGCCAGATTCATGAGCTGGCCGGAATATCTAATTTTTATATGGCTGTGAAGCTCCAACTCCTTGTTTTCCATGGCCAGAAGAGCTTCCTCGGTCCGGCCGAAAATCCGGCCTTCGCCCTTCATGCCTTTCTTCTCCAGAGTCAGGTAATAACAGCCGAGAACCATGTCCTGGCTGGGGATGGCCAACGGCCGGCCGTGGGCCGGCGATAAAATATTATGGGAAGACAGCATGAGAGTATGGGCTTCGACCTGAGACTCGGTCGACAAAGGAATGTGAACGGCCATCTGGTCACCGTCGAAGTCGGCGTTGAAGGCGGCGCAAACCAGCGGGTGTATTTGGATGGCCTTGCCCTCGATCAGAATCGGTTCGAAGGCCTGGATGCCGAGACGGTGCAGGGTTGGAGCGCGGTTGAGCATAATCGGATGCTCGCGGACGACCTCTTCCAAACAATCCCAGACTTCCGGTTTTTCCTGCTCGTGCCACTCCCGGGCCACTTTGACGCTCGGTACCAGCCCTTCCTTTTCTAACTTATTGAAAATGAAAGGTTTGAAAAGCTCCAGGGCCATCTTCTTGGGCAGGCCGCACTGGTTGAGCTTCAGCTCGGGACCGACGACTATGACCGAACGGCCGGAGTAATCGACTCTTTTACCCAACAGGTTCTGTCTGAAACGGCCCTGCTTGCCGCGCAGGGCTTCGCTCAGGGACTTGAGAGGCCGGCGGTTGGCTCCCAGATGGACCCGGCCCCGTTTGCCGTTGTCGAACAGGGCGTCAACGGCTTCCTGAAGCATCCTCTTTTCATTCCTGATGATCAACTCGGGAGCCTTCAACTCGATGAGCTTTTTCAACCGGTTGTTCCTGTTAATGACCCGGCGGTAAAGATCGTTCAGGTCCGAGGTCGCGAACCGGCCGCCATCCAGCCTGACCAGAGGCCTCAAGTCAGGCGGAAGGACAGGGACAACGGTCAGAATCATCCATTCCGGCCGGTTGCCTGAGCGCTTCAAACCCTTAAAAACCCGCAGCCTTTTAGCATAGCGAAGCTTCCTCTGCTGCGAGCCTTCCTTCTTCATCAAGCGCCTGAGTCTTTCGGCTTCCTTTTGGATATCGACTTTTTCCAGCAGCTTTCTGATCGCTTCGGCCCCTATCCCGGCCTCAAACGCATCCTCGTATTTCTCCTGGGCCTCTTTGAACTCATCCTCGGTCAGGAGCTGTTTTTCTTTGAGGTGAGTGTCGCCCGGATCGGTGACGATGTAGGACTCGAAGTAAAGAACCTTTTCCAGGTCTTTAATCGTCAGATCGAGAACCAAGCCTATCCGGCTGGGCGGGCTCTTGAAAAACCAGATATGAGCCACCGGAGCAGCCAGTTCGATGTGACCCATACGTTCACGCCTGACTTTGGAAGTGGTGACTTCGACTCCGCATCTTTCACAGATTATGCCCCTGTATTTCATCCGTTTGTACTTGCCGCAAAGGCACTCATAATCATTGATGGGACCGAAGATCCTGGCGCAGAAAAGCCCGCCTTTTTCCGGCTTGAAAGTCCGGTAGTTGATGGTCTCCGGTTTGGTGACCTCACCCCAAGACCAGCTTTTTATTTTTTCCGGAGAGGCGATGCTTATCCGGACCCGATCGAAATCCATCTTGGGTTTTGGGATATTTACCACAGGCCTTATATCCATAGCATTTATCCTTTCGCGCCGCGGGGAATCGAAATCCCCCATGGCACAGCCTGGTCCTTCTCGCTTCTGGCAAGTTCAACGTCGAGGCAGAGGCTCTGGAGCTCTCTGATCAAAACATTGACCGATTCCGGCAGGCCGGGAGTGAAATCCAGGTCTCCCTTGACTATTGCCTCGTAAACCTTGGCCCGGCCTTCGACGTCGTCCGACTTGACGGTCAGCAATTCCTGGAGGGTATAAGCAGCTCCGTATGCTTCGAGAGCCCACACCTCCATTTCCCCGAATCTCTGGCCTCCGAATTGGGCTTTGCCGCCCAGGGGCTGCTGGGTTATGAGCGAATAGGGACCGGTCGAACGGGCGTGGATCTTGTCATCGACCAGATGAAAGAGCTTCATCATATAAATATTACCGACGGTTATTTCCTGGCTGAAGGGGTCGCCCGTCATCCCGTCGTACAGGCTGATTTTCCCGGATTCCGGCAGGCCGGCTTTTTTGAGAAGTTCTTTTATCTCGTTCTCGCTGGCCCCGTCGAAGACCGGTGACGAAATCCAGAGATTGAGTTTTTTGGCCGCCCAGCCTGCATGGGTCTCCAGGATCTGGCCGACGTTCATTCGCGAAGGGACGCCGAGCGGATTGAGGATTATCTCCACGGGCGTACCGTCAGGCAGGCGGGGCATGTCTTCCTCAGGCACGATCTTGGCCACAATCCCCTTATTGCCGTGCCGGCCGGACATCTTGTCGCCCACCGACAGCTTCCGCTTCATGGCGATGAATACTTTAACGGACTGGATCACGCCCGGCGAAAGTTCGTCGCCCTTTTTCAAAACTTCGGCCTTTTCCTTGAAAATCGACTTGAGGGCTTCGACCTGACGTTTGACTTTCAGCCCCATGTCTTTGAGTTTTTCGTCTCTTTCGGCGTCGTCATTCAGTTTCATCTTGCTTATATCGTCGAAAGAAAGCTGATCCAGAATTTTATCGGTCAGAGACGTTTCTTTGGCAATAGCTGTCTGGCCCGATTTATAAGCCTTCTGAACGACCGATCCTTTCAGGACGGCCTTGGCCCTTTTCCATTTCTCGTTCTCCAGGATGTGTATTTCGTCGTCGAGATTCCTCTTCAGCTTGCCTATCTCTTCTTTTTCTATGATCTTGGCCCTGGGGCCTTTCTCGGTCCCGCGCCGGGTGAAGATTCGCACGTCGATGACCGTGCCCTCCGTACCCGGAGGGCAGTAAAGAGAAGCGTCTTTAACGTCGAGCGCTTTTTCCCCGAATATGGCCTTGAGCAGTTTTTCCTCGGGCGAAAGCTGAGTCTCGCCCTTGGGAGCCACTTTACCGACCAGAATGTCGCCGGCTTTGACATGGGCTCCGATTCTGACGATTCCGTTTTCGTCCAGGTTGCGGAGCAGCGTATCCGGGACGTTCGGTATATCCCGTGTGATTTCTTCCGGCCCGAGCTTGGTATCACGGGCTTCGATCGTTTCCTCGATGATGTGTAAAGAAGTAAAAACGTCTTCCTTTATAAGCTTTTCGCTGACGACGATGGCATCTTCGTAGTTGTAGCCCCGCCAGGGCATGAACGCACCAAGAATGTTCCGGCCCAGAGCCAGCTCGCCGTGTTCGGTGCACGAGTTGTCCGCGATCACCTGGCCTTTTTCCACCCGGTCACCTTTCCGGACGATGGGCCTGTGATTGGCCGAAGTGTTCTGGTTGGTCCTCAGGAACTTAGTCAGCATGTAAAGATCCGTGCCGACGTCATGCCCGGCATTACCTTTTTCATCGACCCTGATTATTATGCGTTCGGCATCGACGAATTCCACGATGCCCGTCCGGCGGCAAACGACCACGTCACCAGATCCCACAGCCACCAGTCCTTCGATGCCCGTGCCGATCAGCGGCGCTTCAGGCCTTATGAGCGGCACGGCTTGCCTCTGCATGTTGGAACCCATCAGGGCCCGGTTGGCATCGTCATGCCCGAGGAAGGGAATCAACGCAGCCGAAAGAGAAATCAACTGTTTCGGTGAAACGTCTATATAATGTATCTGGTCTCTCGGGATGTTCTTGAAATTGCCTTTTTCCCTGGCACTGACCATCTCGTCAATGAGCCTTCCCCTGGAGTCGACGAGGGCATTAGCCTGAGCTATGTTACATTTCTCTTCTTCCCACGCGGTCAGATACTCGGCGTAAGGTTGAAGAGCGGGAGGATGAACGTTTTTCTGGTTGGGAAGATTGGAAATAACTTTCTCCATCTCTTCCTGTTCGACGATATCGCCGGTTTTGTAATCGGTACTGCCGGGATTCAGCACCTTTACGTAATCAATGATCCTGCCCTTTTTGACTTTCCGGTAAGGGGTTTCGATGAATCCGAATTCATTCACCCGAGCATAACTGCTGAGAGACGAGATGAGACCGATATTCGGTCCTTCGGGTGTTTCTATCGGGCACAGCCGCCCGTAGTGGGAAGTCTGAATGTCCCTGACCTCGAATCCCGCCCTTTCCCGGCTCAAGCCTCCGGGGCCCAGGGCGGAGAGGCGGCGTTTGTGGGTTATTTCAGCCAGACTGTTGATCTGATCCATGAATTGGGACAGTTGCGAGCTTCCGAAAAACTCCTTCAGGGCGGCGATGACCGGCTTGGAGTTGACGAGATCCTGGGGCATGGCCGTGGCCAGATCGGAGGCGACGGTCATCTTTTCTTTTATGGTCCTCTCCATGCGGGTCAATCCTATCCTGAAGGCGTTCTCGATCAATTCCCCGACCGAACGAACCCGCCGGTTCCCGAGGTGGTCAATGTCGTCGACCTCGCCTTCGCCGTTGCGCAGCTTGAGAAGATACCTGATTATTACGGCGTAATCCTCGGGCTTGAGGATCTTATCGTCCAGGGGAGTGTCCAGACCGAGCTTCAGGTTGAACTTCAGGCGGCCGATTCGGGAAAAGTTGAATTTCTGGCCGTTGAAAAAAAGACTGTGGAAAAGCGAGCGGGCGCTTTCCGGAGTATGAGGTTCACCCGGACGCAGTTTCCTGTAAATCTCTCCGAGGGCGTCATCGGTGTCTTTTCTCAAGTCCTTTTTAATAGTGTTCAGAATCAGTTGATCGGCCGGATCCTGATCGGGGAAGAAAATCTCGAACGGCTCGCCCCTGCCGGTCAGCAAATCGAAATGGGCGTCAGCCAGTTCGTCCCCGGCTTTTATTTTTCCCTTGACCGTGACCAGGGAGTAAGCGCTTTTAAGGTCCTTCGGCCAGACCGGGATACGGGTCACGCCCGCTTTCCTGAGTTCTTCGAGGACTTCACCGGTCAGTTTCTTCTTACCCGGGGCCAGTAATTTCTTACCTTTGGCATCGAATACGTCTTCTGCCGGCGACATGCCGACCAGAGCGTCGGAAAGTTCCCAGAACAGGCGCCCGGCCTCGGGGATTATCCTGTGGGATTTGTGGAACAGCCGGATTATTTCTTCGTTGGTCCCGTAACCGAGAGCCTTGAGGAAGACGGTGGCCAGGAATTTCTTCTTCCGGTCGAGCCTGACCCAGAGAAAATTTTTGGCGTCGTATTCGAATTCCACCCAGGCTCCCCGGTAAGGGATGATCTTGGCTATATAGAAATTGCGCATCTCGGCGGGCTGAAAGAAGACTCCCGGCGACCTCTGCAGCTGGCTGACCACGACCCGCTCCACGCCGTTGATAATGAAAGTCCCTTTGTCCGTCATCAGGGGAATATCGCCGAAATAAACTTCCTGCTGCTTGATGTGCTTCAGCCGCTTGGCCTTGCTGACCGGATCCTTTTCCCAGGCAGCCAGCTGAATCTTGATCTTCAGGGGAACGGAATAGGTATAACCCTTCTGGATGCATTCCGTCGGGCTGTATTTGATCTTGAGGCTCACCCGGTCCCCGCAGTAATCACATAGAGGCAATTCCACCTTTCGAACGGCACCGCAGAACGGACATATGTTCTTGTCGGTCAGCTCCGAGCCCGGAGGCAGCAGGGCGTTACAAGCCGTACACCTGGGCCTCGAGTTCTCAACGCCTTTGAGCCGCCCGCATTTACATTCCCATGTTCCGATAGAATAACTAAGGAAACTGAGTTCGGTCGTCTCTTTGAAATCCATTATCGGGAAAATATCCTTGAAGGCAGCTTGAAGACCGACATCTTTCCGTTCCTCAGGCAGAAGATCCATTTGAAGGAAATCGGCATACGACTGCCTTTGGACTTCAAGAAGGTCGGGCATGGGATAGGCGGTCTTAATGTTGGAAAAATCGAGTCTTTCACGATAGGCGTTAATTGATGTTTTGAACATGCTGACTCTCTAAAAATAAATTGAGCGACGCCCCATGGGACGTACTCCCGCTAAAAGGCCCATATGGGCCGTTCACTGCAGTTCGACGACCGCGCCGACTTCGGCGAACTTGGCTTTTATGGCTTCTGCTTCTTCCTTGGCCGCACTTTCCTTCAACGTCTTCGGGGCACCGTCTACCAGATCTTTGGCCTCTTTCAGCCCCAGGCTGGTTACTTCACGGACAACCTTGATAACCTGGATCTTGTTTCCGCCCACTTCCTTGAGAACGACATCGAACAGGGTCTTTTCTTCGGCCGGCTTGGCTTCTGCCTGGCCGGCGGCACCTCCGGCGACCATTACGGGCGCTGCCGCAGCCGCGCTTATTCCGTACCTCGACTCGAACTCCTTGATATAGTCGGCAAGTTCCAGGATGGTGAGGTTGTCCAGGTGGCCAAAAAACTGTTCCTTAGTGAGTTTTTCCATTCGAGAATCTCCTTATTTTGAGCTTCGGTCTTCGTGACCTCGCAATTTTTCCTTAATCCTTTTTTCTGTCCTTTAGTTGGACCAGCAAATTTCCCAGGTCGGTAAGTGGAGCCTGAAGCGTTCGCAAGAACCTGCTCAACTGATACGAGATCATGAACCGGATTTTCGCGAGCAACTCGTCGCGCGAAGATATCAGACAGATTTCTTCGAACCGGTCTTCGGGCAGATAAGTGCCTTCCACAATCCCGCACTTGACGGCTAGAAGCTTACCGTGATTGGAAAAATCCTTGATTATCCTGGCCAGATCCAGAGGATTGTCAACGGTCGAGGCGATGGCCGTAGGGCCCTGAAAATGATCTTTGATCTCGGCCGGTGCGCTCTCGGCCAGGGCTCTCAAGGCCAGCCTGTTCTTGACGACCCTGTACGTGAAATTATTCCTGGTCAGTAATTTTCTCAATTCGACCGATTGGGAAACGTTCATTTTCTTGAAATCGATCAGGAACAAAGTCCTGCTTTTGCCCAGCCCTTCTCCGATCTCCTCTATGATCCTGGCCTTATCTTCTTTTTTCACGATCATCTCTCCTGCTTCTCGAAAATATCCTCCGACAACCTGAAGGAAGGCCCCATGCTCGAAGAAATAAAAGCACTCCGGACGTATTTGCCTTTGGCCGCCGCCGGTCTGGCCCGAACGATGGCCTGGATGATCGTCTGGGCGTTCTCGACAAGTTTTTCGTCCGGAAAGGAAACCTTGCCTATTATGCTGTGCACGATTCCGCTTTTATCCACCCTGAACTCGACTTTGCCCGTCTTGGTTTCCTGGACGGCTTTTTTGACATCGAAGGTGACCGTGCCCGATTTCGGATTCGGCATCATTCCTTTGGTTCCGAGTATCTTGCCCAGCTTGCCGACGCCGCGCATCAAATCCGGGGTAGCGATAACCACATCGAAATCGATCCAGCCGCCGGCGATTTTCTCGATGACCTCCTCAGCTCCTACATAATCCGCGCCGGCTTCTTCGGCTTCCTTGATTTTCTCGCCCGAGGCGATGACGCAGACCTTCTTGGCCTTCCCGGTACCGTGGGGCAATATCACCGTTCCCCTGACCATCTGGTCGGAGTATTTGGGATTCACGCCGAGACGGAGAGCGATATCCACGCTTTCGTCGAATTTGGCGAATTTGGCTTTCTTGATCAGGCCGACTGCCTCTTCCAGGGTATACGCTGTTTCCGGCTGGCCCGCAACTTCCTTGGCTTTCCGGTAATTCTTGCCGTGATTATTCACTGGTAATCTCCAATCCCATGTTTCTGGCCGTGCCTTCGATGATCTTGACGGCCGATTCCACGTCATAGGCGTTAAGATCGGCGAGTTTGAGCCGGGCTATCTCCTCGACCTGCTTGCGTGTCACTTTACCGACCTTTTCCTTGTTCGGCGATGACGAGCCTTTGGCAATTCCGGCCGCCTTCTTGAGAAGATAGGAAGCGGGAGGGGTTTTGACCGCAAAATTAAAGCTCTTGTCTTTGAAAACCGTGATAACGACGGGGACGATCGTCCCCTCTTCCATTTTGCCCGTCCTGTCGTTGAATTCCCGGACGAACTGCATGATGTTGACCCCGTGCTGGCCGAGGGCCGGTCCGACCGGAGGCGCCGGGCTGGCCTGGCCGGCCACTATTTCCAGTTTTATTTTGGCTACGACTTCCTTGGACATCTATTCCTCCTATATCTTCTCGACCTGCAGGAACTCAAGCTCGACCGGTGTCGCCCGGCCGAAGATGGTGACCAGAACCTTGAGAGTGCTGCGCTCGTGATTCACGTCTTCCACTATCCCGTTAAAATTGAAGAAAGGGCCGTCTATGATTCTGACGGCTTCCCCTTTTTCGAATGAATGCTTGGGCTTGGGCTTTTCCGAGGTCGTCTCCATATGTTCCAGTATCTGGCTGACCTCCTTCTTGCTGAGAGGGGTCGGAGTCCGGCCGGAACCGACAAAGCCCGTCACCTTGGGAATCTGTCTTATCATCAGCCAGTTCTCTTCCGACATTTCCATTTCGACCAGTATATATCCGGGGTAGGACCTCTTCGTGGAGACGACTTTTTTCCCGCTTTTTATCTCGACTACGTCCTCGGTCGGTATCACAATCTGGCCGACCTGGTCATCCCGGAATAGTTCGGCCGCTTTCTGTTTGATAGACTCGGCCACGAATTTTTCGAATCCCGAGTATGTGTGTACGACGTACCAGTTTTTCGCCATGCTCAAATTCCTCGTCAACCTATCCGAAAAACGCCTTAATCTGGCGGATCGCCCACGAAAAGATTATGTCCATGAAAAAAAGATAAAAACCGAAAAATATCGTGGCGATAAGGACGACGATTGTCGTTGCGTAGACCTCCTTTTTCGAAGGCCAAGTCACTTTTTTCATCTCGGCCTTGACTTCTTTGAGGAAATTAACCAGCCTCTTGTACCAGCGGATCTTTTCAGCCATTTTCCAACCTCGCCCTTGGTCTCAGGCCCGCGGCCTCGCCGCCGGCCAGCTTCCGGCACCGGAGCCCAAATGGCAGGTGAGGCAGGACTCGAACCCGCAACCTGCGGTTTTGGAGACCGCTGCTCTGCCAGTTGAGCTACTCACCTGTCTATTTTCCATTCCGTCCTTATTTCACTTCTTTGTGAAGAGTATGTTTCCGGCAAAAAGGACAGAACTTGTTTACCTCGAGCTTTTCGGTCTGTTTCTTCTTGTTTCTCGTGGTCGTGTAATTCCTCCGCTTGCATTCACTGCACTGTAGTGTGACTATCTCGCGCATTTTATCGTCTCCCCGGCCTTTCCGGACCGTGATAATATTCGCCCACAGCCCAAGACCAGATTCGAACTGGTGACCCCGTCCTTACCAAGGACGTGCTCTGCCAGCTGAGCTACTTGGGCCCGTCAAACTCAAGCAAAAGCGGGAAACGGGATTCGAACCCGCGACGTTCAGCTTGGAAGGCTGACGCTCTACCAACTGAGCTATTCCCGCACAAATGGGCAGGGAAGGATTCGAACCCTCGAAGCGTTTCCGCAGCGGGTTTACAGCCCGCCCCATTTGGCCACTCTGGAACCTGCCCGTTTCTTTACTTCCGAACGCACGCAATTTTTTTCTTCACAGCCAGCGAAGGGATTCGAACCCCTGACCCGCTGATTACAAATCAGCTGCTCTACCGGCTGAGCTACGCTGGCATGAACGTCAACCGATACGCAAGTCACAGAAAAATAGAGAAACTGGCACCCGAGCCAGAAATAAAAAAATCTTCTCCTTGACGGCCAAAATTATTGTTTTTCAGATGAAGAGTATATCTGAATATAAATTGTCGCTTATTATTTTATACCAAGGTTCCTTTTTGTCAAGATATTTTTAGGGCTCACCTTTTCACCGGCATTCTGGAAGATCTCGCCTGGCGGGCCCGGTCCATGGTCTCGTTCAGCCTGCGCAGGAAATCTATGGAAAAAAGGATGTACCTGGCTTCCTGCACCGGATCGAGATTCTGCTCAAGAAAAGCATCGGCTTCCTCGTCTTTGGCCCGGATCAGGTTTCTGGTTTCCCGGGCTTTTCCGACGAGTTCGACGAGCTCCCTCTCCCCTGCTTCTCCTTTTTTAAGAGCCTCGCGCAGGGCCAAGACCTGGCGGCTGAGGTTCTGCTGAAGTCCGGCCTTTTCTTTTTCTATTCTGGTCAGAACCGGATAAATCCTGGCCGTCTGGTCCTCGGTCAACTCCAGGGCCTGAGTCAATCTCAGAAGATATAGGAGACTTATATTCTCTCTCAGTCTGGCCCGGGGTGCAGATTTGTTGGCCTGACCGGCCAGGACCGGTTTTCCGCCGGCCACAGCCAGCAGAACGATCATGACGGCCGCTATCCAAAAGTTCTTCTTCATATCGCTTCTCCTTGCCCGCCCTTATTTTCGAGATACTCGACTATTATTTCCATTTCCTCAGTAGTCAACGATTCCCAGAAAAACGGATCGTCGGCCTGGAGAAAAGCTGAGCTTTCAGAGCCGGTGATTAGGGCCTCGGCGATCGAAGCCTGGATTTCGCGGTCCAGGCTGGACTCGAGCTCGGGGTCAACCTCGGCTTCCTGGACGATCACGGCCAGCCGCGCTCCGTAATTAAGCCAGGCCGTCTCGAGGCCCTCCCCGCCTCCTTTACCGGGCGTGAGGAGAGCGAGATAGACGGCCACGACGAGAACCACGGCGGCCGAAACGTAGGCCAGCGCCGGCCGGAAATGCAAGCCGCCGGCGGCCGGCCGCAAAGCCTTCCCGCCCCGTGCAAGGCCGGCGATCCTCCTGTCGACCACGGCCGAAAACTCATCCCAGTATCCCGGCTCCGGTTGATATTCCTTGGCCCCTTTGGTTTCCGACTGGATCCTCTCCAGCGAGGCCAGGTAAGCACGGCAGGACGGGCATTTTTCGAGGTGCTTCTCAAGTTTCGATCTGGCTTCGGCAGACAGCCGGCCGTCGATCGCCTCGGAAATCAACCTCCTTGCTTTACGATGATTCATATCATGCCGCCTTGGGAAAAATTTTTAGCTCTTTCTGAAGAATCCGCCTTGCCTTGTGCATCCGCCATGATATCGTGTTCTCCGAACAACCCATCACCCTGGCCGCCTCGGCGTGACTCAGTTCCTCGCGGACGACCAGGAGAAAAGTAGCTTTGTAGACCGGCGGCAGCAGCTCGATGGCCTGCTTCAGCCGCGACTGGATCTCGTCGGCCCCGAAACCGGACTCGGGGGACTCGACCGCCTGGGAAGGCTCGAGTCCGGCCATGGCCCTGTCGGACAATTTCTCGATTTGCTTTTCCTTCGACCTCTTCTTCAAGAAGTTAAGCGAGAGGTTGACGGCTATCCTGTAAATCCAGGTATAAAAGGCGGATTGTCCCTTGAAACCTGAGAGCGAACGGTAGGCCGTCAAAAAAACCTCCTGGGCCAGATCATCGGCATCCGAATGATTTCCCGTCATTCTGAAAACCAGTCCATAAATTTTCCTCTGGTGCCTGCGGACGAGTTCCGAAAAAGCTTCCCTGCTGCCGTTCCTGGTCTGGCCAACGAGGACCTCGTCGGGGGGATCATCCATTTATTCCTCACTTGGTTAGACAACAATTATACGCCGGCCTTGGCCCGGAATGCACGATTCATCTAGTAAAAATTCCGGCAAATTGACAACTTCTCGAGCCTGCTGATATGATTAGAAAAAACCGAAAGGCGACGCCGGATGATAAACCGATATACCCGACCTGAAATGGGATCGATCTGGACCGAAGAATCGAAATACCAAATCTGGCTGGACGTCGAACTGGCCGTCTGCGACGCCTGGGCCAGACTCGGAAAAATTCCCCGTCCCGCTCTTAAAGAAATAAAGGAAAGAGCGGCTTTTTCCGCAGCCAGGATCGACGAGGTCGAAAAGGTCGTCAAGCACGATCTGGTCGCTTTTCTGACCTCCGTGGCCGAGAAAGTCGGTCCGAACGCCCGCTACATACACCTGGGCCTGACCTCCTACGACATCGTGGATACCTCCCTCAGCCTGCTGATCAGGAAATCGATCGACCTGGTCCTCAAGGACCTCGCGAGCCTCAAAGCGCTGCTCAGGAAAAGAGCCCTCGAATACAAGAAAACCGTCTGTATCGGCCGGACGCACGGCGTCCACGCCGAACCGGTGACGTTCGGTTTCAAGATCCTGGTCTGGTACGAAGAAATCAAACGCAATATGGCCCGGCTGGAAAAAGCCAGAGAAGTCATATCGGTCGGCAGAATTTCCGGATCGGTCGGAACCTACATACATCTCGATCCCCGGGTGGAAGACCTGGCTCTCAAACGTTTGCGTCTTAGGCCGGCGCCGGTCTCGACTCAAATTCTCCAACGTGACCGGCACGCCGAAGTCATGGCCGCGCTGGCCATAACCGCTTCAACGCTTGACAAAATCGCGACCGAAATCAGGCATTTCCAGAAAACCGAAACCGGCGAAGTCGAAGAACCTTTCACCGAAGGACAGAAAGGTTCCTCGTCGATGCCTCATAAAAAGAATCCGGTCCGTTGCGAGCGGATCTCGGGCCTGGCCAGAATCGTCAGAGCCAACGCCCAGGCGGCTCTGGAGGATGTAACGCTCTGGCACGAGCGCGACATATCCCATTCCTCAGTCGAGAGAGTGATATTCCCCGATTCCTTTATTCTTACCGACTACCTGATCGCCGAGATGACCGACATAATCAAGAACTGGACAGTCCATCCGGAAAAAATGAGAGCCAATATCGAACTGACCCGCGGCTTGATCTTCTCTCAGCGGGTCATGCTGGCCCTGACCGACAAAGGCCTAAGCAGGGACGAAGCTTACCGGATCGTCCAGAGGAACAGTCTCAAAGCCTGGAACGAGGGGCTTGATTTCAGAAGGCTGGCGGCTGCCGACGCCGACGTCACCAGGTTTCTGGACAAAGCCGAACTCGAGGCCTGCTTCAGCCTCGATCCGTACCTCGAAAAAATCGACTATATTTTCGAAAGGGTGCTCTCAGATGAAAGCTAGGATTCTCGTCTCCTTCAAAGACGTCGTCCTCGATCCCCAAGGTCAGGCAGTCAAGAACGCCCTTCATACCCTCGGTTACTCGGCCGTCAAGGACGTCAGGCAAGGCAAGAGTTTCGAAATTTCCCTCGAAGGAATAAGCAAGCAAAAAGCGGCGAATCTCATAAATGAGATCGCCGGAAAGGTCCTGGCCAATCCGGTCATAGAGAAGTTCGACTGGCAGTTCATCGTTGAAAAAAAGAAGAAGGCCGGCCGGTAAGGAAATCCGGACATGAGATTCGGCGTAGTCCAGTTTCCGGGTTCCAACTGCGATTTCGATGCCATCCACGTTCTCAGAAACGTCATGAAACGCGATACTGAGATCCTCTGGCACAAAGACCATGACCTCCGGGATGTCGATTGCGTCGTCCTGCCCGGCGGCTTTTCTTACGGTGACTATCTGCGGCCGGGGGCCATAGCCCGCTTCTCGCCTCTCATGCAACAGGTCAGGCATTTCGCCCTGACCGGCGGGTTGGTGCTCGGCATATGCAACGGCTTTCAAATCCTGCTCGAGCTCGGCCTCCTGCCCGGGGCGATGCTTCGCAACCGGGGACTTAAATTCATATGCGATTCGGTTCATATCAGGATCGAGAACGGCCAAACCCCCTTCACGAGGGCCGGGAGAAAAGGCCTGGTCCTGCGCCTGCCGATAGCCCATTTCGACGGCAACTACTATGCGTCGCGACGGACGCTCGCGGAGATCGAGAGGAACGGGCAGGTGATTTTCCGCTATTGCGACTCCGGGGGCAAAGTGACCGGCGAGGCCAATCCCAACGGTTCGTTGAACAATATCGCCGGGCTGGCCAACCGGCGGGGAAACGTCCTGGGCATGATGCCTCATCCGGAAAGAGCGTCGGAGGCCGCTCTCGGCAGCGAGGACGGCCGGCTGATCTTTGCTTCAATCATAGAAGCGGTCGAAGCCCGGCCGCCGAAGATCAAAAAGGGAACGGGAAACCGAAGGGCCGGTCATGATCGATAAACACATACTCGGCCAGCATAACCTGACGGAAGAAGAATACTCGACCATCGTCAATCTGATGGGCCGGGAACCGAATCTGACCGAGCTGGGCATATTTTCAGTCATGTGGTCCGAACATTGCGGCTACAAGAGTTCCCGCCTCTATTTGAAAAAACTGCCGACGGCGGGAAAGGGCGTTCTGCAAGGTCCGGGAGAAAATGCCGGTGTGATCGATATCGGCGATAACCTGGCGGTGGTTTTCAAGATCGAATCCCACAACCACCCCTCTTTCATCGAACCTTACCAGGGCGCGGCCACCGGAGTCGGCGGCATACTACGCGACATTTTCACCATGGGCGCCCGGCCGGTGGCTCTCATGGACTCTCTTCGCTTCGGCCCCCTCGAAGAGCCTCTGACGAGATCCATCATGGAAGGCGTCGTATCGGGCATAGCCGGATACGGCAACTCCATCGGTGTGCCCACGGTCGGAGGCGAGACCGCCTTCCATTCCTGTTACTCGCTGAATCCTCTGGTCAATGTCTTCTGCCTCGGTCTGGCCGAAAAGGATAAAATTTTCCTGGCCAGGGCCGAAGGAGCAGGCAACCCTGTCATATACGTCGGCGCCAGGACCGGCCGCGACGGCATACACGGGGCAACCATGGCTTCAGCCGAATTCGGAAAAGAAACCGAGCACAAAAGGCCCAACGTTCAGGTCGGGGATCCGTTCAAGGAAAAATTGCTCCTCGAAGCCTGCCTCGAAGTTATGGACAAAGGCCTCATCCTAGGTATTCAGGATATGGGCGCAGCCGGCCTGACCTGTTCGTCGACAGAAATGGCCGCCAAAGCTGGCACGGGAATAGAGATCAATCTCGACCTCGTTCCCCAACGCGAAGAAGGAATGACTCCCTACGAGATCATGCTGTCGGAATCCCAGGAAAGAATGCTGATTGTGACCACCCCCGAAAAAAAGGCCGAGGTTCAGGCTGTCTTCGCCAAATGGGACCTGGAAGCTCCGGTCATAGGCCGGGTCACCGACACTGGCCGGCTGGTTGCCAGTTTCAAAAACCAGATTGTGGTCGACGTTCCGGTCAATGCCGTGGTCAATCTTTGCCCGGTTTATCGCCGGCCGACCGCCTTACCGGCCTACATTCAAAGAAATGACCGGCACCCGGACCTGCCCGTACCCGATGACCTTTCCGCGGTGACCCTGAGACTTCTGTCCTCGCCGGTCATCGCCGACAAACAATGGATATTCAGGCAATACGACCATATGGTCCAGACCAACACGGTTCTGCCGCCGGGAGGAGACTCGGCCGTGATCAGGATAAAAGGAACCGGCAAAGCTCTGGCCATGACTCTCGACGGCAACTCGTTGTATACCTATCTCGAGCCGAAGGCCGGAGCCATGATCGCCGTCGCCGAAGCCTGCCGCAACCTGGCCTCTGTCGGTGCCCGGCCGCTCGGGGTCACCAATTGTCTCAACTTCGGCAATCCGGAAAAACCGGAAATCATGTGGCAGTTCGAACAGGCCGTCGACGGCATTGCCCAGGCCTGCCGCTTCTTCGGAATACCGGTGACGGGCGGGAACGTAAGTTTCTACAACGAAACCGAGGGCCAGGCCGTCCATCCTACGCCCGTCCTGGGCGTCGTCGGTTTGATCAAGGACATCCGCCGGTCGGCCAGGCCCGGCTTTGCCGGTCCGGGCGATTCGGTCATCCTCCTCGGCGAAACAAAGGAAGAACTGGGCGGATCCGAGTATTTGAGGACAATCCACGGCATCGAGGCCGGGCCCGTACCCAGGCTCGATCTGGAACTTGAGAAAAGAGTTCAGGAAGTCTGTCTTGAGGCCGTCGAAGCCGGGCTCGTCCGCTCCGCCCATGACCTGGCCGAAGGAGGCCTGGCCGCCGCCCTGGCCGAAAGCTCTTTTTATTCCAGGGGAATGACCGGCTGCCGGATCGAACTCGAATCGGCCATCCGGCCGGACGCTCTTTTATTCGGGGAATCCCAGTCCCGGATTCTGGTCACCTGCCGGCCGGGAAAAAGCCGGCTGGTGCTCGAACTGGCCGAGAAAAACGGCGTTCCGGCCAGGACGATCGGAAGAACCGGAGGTCAAGAAATCGTCATATCCAGCGAGGGACAGGAACTCGTAAAAATCGGGCTGGAAGAAGCCTATTCACGCTGGAAGAACGCCGTCCCGCAATTCTTCAAAACCTGGCCATAGGAGGGAACATGGAAGAGATGCTTTTCCGCAGTCCGAAAAAGAGGGGGCGCATCGCCGTCTTTCTCTCCGGCCGCGGCTCGAATTTTGAAGCCATCGCCGAAGCCGTGAAGGCTGGGAAAATCAACGCCGAGGTCGGACTTGTCCTGAGCAACAAACCCGAGGCACCGGGACTTCTAAAAGCCCGGGAGATGGGCCTTGAAACGCTCTATTTGAATCCCAAAGAATACGGAAACCGGGATGAATACGACGCGGCCCTTATGAAAGAAGCCGGAGCCAGGAATATCGATCTCATCTGTCTCGCCGGCTACATGCGAATAGTGACTCCCGGCTTCTGCGAAGCCTGGAAATACCGGATAATGAACATCCATCCCGCCCTCCTGCCGGCCTTCCCCGGCCTTAACGTCCATAAGCAGGCCCTGGACTGGGGAGTCAAGGTCTCCGGCTGCACGGTCCACTTCGTCTTCACCGAGGTCGACATGGGCCCGATAATCCTTCAGGCCGCAGTGCCCGTCCTCGACGAGGATACGGAAGAAACCCTGGCCGCCAGGATACTCGAGCAGGAACATAAAATCTACTCCGAAGCGGTCCGCCTCTACTTCGAAGGCCGGATAGAGGTCAAAGGCCGGCGGGTATTCATGATCAAAGATTGAGACTCGGGCATCCCCCGCCGGTTCATCAGCCGGCGAAGCGCGGCGGCGGCAGGGTCTTCGGCGGCTTTCCGAAAATGCCGGCGTAAATTTCCGGGTAAGCGTCTTTGCCGCCCAAAAGCATGCCGGCCAGAGGCATCGCCTTCCGGGCCAGGCGGCTCATCCCGGCCGAAACTTCCCTTATCTCCCACTGGGCGGTGGCATCCTCCCGCAGACGGGAGACGTGGTAAAGTTCCCGCATGTTCAACTTCAGCAGAAGCCGGCGGCGGTGGGCATTGGTCAAAACATAATCGGCTGCCCGGCCGGCTTTCCCGGCCAGCCGCCTATGGGCGGCCTCCGTCAGCCCGACGACTTCCAAAAAATCCTTTTCGAGCCCCGCCTCTTTGACCGACTCCGGCACTGTGACGCCGAGAGCCGGATCGTAGAGCTGGGCGGTGAGGGTGGCCATTCTGTGCCGTTTGAACTGGGCGAAACAAGAAGCCGAAACTACGAGCTCGAAAATGAGCTCGGCGTGTTCAAATTCCCTCGGCGGAAAATCGAAGAATTCCATCCGCTCGCAACAGTCCATGAAGATCTTTTTCTTTTCTTTCCGGCCGGCCTTAAAGGCCCAGTCCAGGCACCGCGAGTAAGGCTGCCCGGAAACGGTGTGAAGCAGGGCGGCCAAGATCCGCTCGTCTCCGCCGGGAGTATGCTCTACGAGGTTAACCCGTTTGCCTCGTCTTGCCGCCGGCGCCCGGGACTCGAGCTCGAATCCTGAACCGGCGGCCGCGGCGGCCAGCGCCGGATAAGTCGCGCTGTCGAATTCCGTGGCCTCGGTGAAAAGCAAAATCGAAGGGGCGACGGGAGTGACTTCCCTGGACATTTGCCTGGCCAGCTCGCGCAACTCCTCGAATCCGGCCGCGGCGAACCTGCGGACCAGCAGTTCGAGGTTCCGGGCATTGACCGTCATCCCCAGTTGCCCTTCGGTGGCCAGGCTGACTATGTAGCGCGCGTCCTCCTTGGCCAGCCCTTCCAGCACCTGCCTGTTCTTCGGGTTCCGGGCCGGTTCTGCATATTTGGAGAAGACGAGCGGCAGGAGCGCCTGGTACGCCCTATGGTAAAAGGAGTTCTGGGCTTTTACCGTCGTGATGAAAAGCTCCTCGAGTCCGGAGCGTTCTATCTCGTCCGGAACCACGAAATCATCCTCCAGGACGTTATACCGCTGGGATTTCTCAGTGAAGGAGCAAAGCCTGAACCGTTCTATGGCCTCGACGGCCAGCCGGCTGACGCCTATGATGTCGAAGTTGAAAACGGCGTGCTCGGCGACCGAATGATGGCCCATTTTGAAAATTATGTTGCGGTTGGAGCGCCGGGCCCTTTCTACTTCGGCCCTGGCTTCCTGCCTGAGCTCGTCGACCGGCCGCGGATCGCGCGATATCCTGGCATAAGAAGCCGAAATCGTTTCCGGCGTTATGTCTTCCCTGCCGGGTGAATTTTTTTTCAATTCGTCGATGACCCGGGCATCGACGTTGTATCCCGCAAGTATGACGCGCATCGTTAGATTAAATTAACCGCCGGGCCGCAAAATGTCAATGCCGCGAATCGCGCCATCTAAAATCTTACCGAAGGCTAATATGTCTTGCCATTTAAAAATCTTACCATGGGGGATGAGGAAAAAGATACTCTATCTTCCTAGATCAAGGAGGTTAGAGTATGG
>Ga0172362_10001321_pt1 | contig 21155 bp, 17 predicted proteins | sample LakKivs1_kivu2a2_FD_114534 | JGI IMG/M metagenome (GOLD analysis project Ga0172362, IMG submission 114534) | Sediment microbial communities from Lake Kivu, Rwanda - Sediment s1_kivu2a2 | ecosystem: Environmental > Aquatic > Freshwater > Lake > Sediment | place: Rwanda: Western Province, Lake... | reverse complement strand
GTCACTGGAATACCAGTAGTACCAGAGGATGCATGCAGTTCAATGTAATACTCCATGGGTAACGTGAGTAACCCGAAGGGAGCGGTCTTGCGAAGATCGTCTTTCATGGTGAAAGGAAGTTTACGGATATCATCAAGCGTCTTGATATCATCAGGTTTCACGTTATGTTTTTTGAACTGCTGCTGATAAAAAGGGACCCTTTCGTACACTTGATGAACCGTTGCCTTGAGCCGCTGAAGTTGTAGTTCTTGGATTTTTTTTCGTGGCATCGTTTCCATTTTTTTATTGAAAAAGTGATCCATAGCACTCCCACCCAGGGAATCAATTCATTCTTCTTAAGGTTGGCGAAAGAATACTTTTAGTGAAGAAACTATTTAAAGGTCCTCACTCTCAAGCTGACCTCGTATGGAACAACGCAGAACACCACGCGGATGGCAGCTCCATCACCATGAACAACTCTTCTTCAAAGCAAGCGCTGGTGCACCCACGCTTCGCATAAAATTCTACCATTACCCGTCCTACCGACAAGAGGTGCACCTTGACCATACACCACCAGAATGGAAACTGAGAAGCAAAGGAAACAACACGTTTTTTCTGTTTCAAAAAAAAGTGCAAACCAAAGGGATGCTTTCGTTCGAACGTACCGTGACCGTGTTCCCAACACCCTATAGTCTTCCTTCATCAGACATCTGGGGAAGGATCTCAGACATCCCGAAAGCATTACAGCAGAAATACCAACAGAGCTATCCGTATTGGCCAACGAATTCCCGACTCATACAGGATGTCGCCGGAGAACGATGGTTTTCCACCGACAACCTTTCTGAATGGGTACGTGCGGTTTCAACCTACATCATTACGAAAATTAAGTATGCAGAGGAACAAGACAAACGGTTAGGCGCCGATGAAGCACTCACCACCGGGACCGGTGACTGCGATGAATTCACGGACGTTCTGATGACGTTTGCCAGAATCCGAGGAATACCCTGCCGCCGCCTTACTGGGTACCATATTACGAAGGAAGGAAAAGACATAGAACCCCATGCATGGGCAGAACTTTTTTCACCACAGATCGGCTGGATCCCCGTGGATCTCGCGCTGCATACAATCGGTCATCATACGGTATCGTATGTAATAAAAAAAATAGAGGAATTCACACCATCGCTTCTTGATTTTCAAGCAAAAAGCCTTTCCAGGGCAGTCCAGTACCACTGGGAGACACCACTGCCTCTGGTGACACCAGTGTATTAACAACTTAAAAAAAAAGTGGTTCTAAAAAAAATTTTCTTTTAGTACCTACCCTCTTATACGACGACAAAAGTTTTAAATAAAGATTACCCTTCCTTACCTCCTACTACCACGAGTAGACTAGGTGTATTATCATGGTGAAAAGTGTATACGGTTACGTTGGTGATCAGTGGAAAAAACCTGACACCTCCTACCAATCCCCGTTAAAAAACAGACTCATTCAGTGGAGACGAGAGGAAAACTGGTTACGTGTTGATAAACCACTCCGTATTGATCGTGCGCGATCACTTGGTTACAAAGCAAAACAAGGCTACATCATCGTTCGAGGCCGTGTGAGACATGGCGGGCTTCATCGACATCAGATCAAAGGAGGAAGAAAAGCATCAGCACGTGGTACCACAAAACTCACTGCTGCTAAAAATGTTCAGCGTATCGCTGAAGAACGTACCGCCTCCCGTTATCCGAACATGGAAGTTTTGAATTCATATTGGATTGGCAAAGACGGTATGTACCATTACTATGAAGTCATCCTCGTTGATCCTGCGCACCCTGCTATTGTGAACGATCCGAACATCAACTGGATTTCAGCGTTCCCGAACAGACGACGTGTCCTGCGAGGAAAAACAAGTGCTGGACGTAAAGGCCGTGGGCTCATGTACAAGGGAAAAGGTGCTGAGAAAGTCAGACCCAGTATTCGTTCTCACAAAAGCCTTGGAAAATAATTTTTTATCGAACGACCATCACTGGTTTTGCTGCATACTGAACGACTTTGTTAGCGACACTACCGATAGGATATCGTCCTAACTCGCTTGTGCCTCGACTTCCCAGAACAATGAGGTCACAGTTCATTTCATTGGCGGTGTCAATGATCACGCCACCAATATCTTGTCCTTCTTTGACCATGCCTCTGATCGTGAACTCGTGTTCACCAATATCTTGGATCACCGAATTGATAATGTTATGGGCTTTTGTTTTCATTAACTCATACGTGGTTTCATCGAGAAGGTTGCTATCGGAGGGCAGCGGGATAATGGCAAGAATAATAAGCTCTCCATCATCATCGATAATAAGCATTGCCTTGTTGAGCGCGTTCTCTGCTCCTTCCGAGCCATCAAAACCAACAAGAATTCTATGCATACCTTATCGTTTCCTCCACACCGGTCCTTCTGCGGTATCCTGGATCTCAAAACCGATTGCTTCAAGGTCTTTTCTGATCCCATCTGCAGTCTTCCAATCCTTTCGTTTCCGTGCATCCTCCCGTGCCTGAAGCAACGCCCGGAGAAGATCATCCAAACTACCTTGAACTGTAATCGTATATTTTTGAAGAAGACCATCAAGTTGCTGTTCTTTTTGCGTATCATCCTGAGTCGTTCGAGTAATCTTCAGTTGAAACAAAGTAAGAACATTACCGATTTTGTTCATCAAGCTAAGAGCCGAGGCACAGAGTTCCGAGGACGGTGACGATGAATCTTCTAAAAATTTGTTTGTTTTATTCACAAATTCGAAGAGTGCGGCAAACGCTTTTGGTGTGTTGAAATCATCGTCCATCGCTTGTTCAAAATCAGTTTGAAATGCTTTGAGAGCATCGTGATACTGTTGCTCTTCTTTCGACTCTTTTTTCTTCGCTTTTTCTTTTTTTGACGTCTGTTTCGCTTGTTCTTCTAAACGTTCTTTGACACGATAAATTCGTTCCAAGCCTTTCTGCACATCAGATAATGTTTTTTCGTTAAAATCAGGGGGACTCCGATAATGAGCCTGGGCGATGAACATCCGGATCACCTCAGCATCATACCGTTGTAACAGGTCTCGGACATTGACAATGTTCCCCAGTGATTTTGACATTTTCTCGCCGTTAATCGTGAGAAGACCGACATGCAACCAGTATTTCGCAAACTCTGTTCCGGTCGCTGCCTCTGCCTGAGCGATCTCATTCTCATGATGCGGGAACCGCAGGTCCATTCCACCACCATGGATATCAAAGGGTAACCCAAGGTATTTTCCGCTCATCGCTGAACATTCGATATGCCAGCCTGGACGTCCCTTCCCCCATGGTGAATCCCATGAAGGTTCCCCTGGTTTTGCTTTCTTCCACAACGCGAAATCCAAAGGATTACGTTTTGATTCGCCTGGTTCAATACGAGCACCAGCTTTCATCTGATCGATATCTTGCCCAGAAAGCTTCCCATAATTTTGAGACCGTTCCACTGAAAAATAGACGTCACCATCGGCTTCATACCCATAACCGTTCGCAAGGATCTTCTGAATCATCTGAATCATATCAGGGATCGTTGCAGAAGCCTTCGGATAGAGATCCGCACGACGAATCCCTAGGGCGTCTAAATCACCAAGGCATCGCTCCGTGAACCGCTCCGAATACTTCAACGGATCAATACCTTCCTTCTGCGAAGCAGCAATGATCTTATCATCAACATCAGTAATATTCTGCACGTACGTGACCTTGTATCCCTTGTATTCGAAATACCGTCGGATCACATCAAACGCAACGTACGTGCGTGCATGACCGATATGGGCATCACTGTACACGGTCATACCGCAGACGTACATTTTAATAATCCCTTTCTGTAGGGGAACAAAGGGTTCTTTGGTGTGCGATAACGTGTTATAAATGGTAAGCGACATCTCCTGCAACCTTACCCATGGCTATTCAGAGGAAAATTATATACTTTACCCCTGGATACATGAAAAAACAGCACCTTTTTCCTAGAAAGGTGCTCGAAGAACCACCCTTAAATTTTATATACGGGAACCTTATTAGGACTTTCCTCATAAGAAGAGCGGAGTCATAAAGAATGGCACGAATTCACGCACGCCGAAAAGGAAAATCAGGTTCAACACATCCGATGCGGAAGAAACACCCAGAGTGGAGTTCTTTGAACCCTCGGGAAATTGAAACACGTATCGTTGAACTTGCAAAAGAAGAGAAATCAACAAGTCAGATCGGCATGATCCTCCGCGATCAATACGCAGTCCCTGACGTGAAGATATCCACAGGGAAACGAGTCGAGAAAATCCTTGAGCAAAACAAGATAAAACAAGATATCCCTGAAGACCTGCAAAACCTGATTAAGACTGCATTGAAACTGAAAAAACATATTGATCAGTACAAAAAGGATTTCAAATCAAAAAGAAACCTTCAGCTCACCGAATCAAAAATCAGGAGACTTTCGAAATACTACAACCGTGAAGGAAGACTCCCGAAAGACTGGGTATACAATCTCGAACAAGCAAAACTCATGTTCGAATAAAAACCCACTACCTTTTTTAGAGAGGAAGTGTTGCTCATCCTTAGTGTATGGCAGAAAACATCACCACCCTGTGTAAGAACGCAGCAAACCTGCTTGCTTCATTTCCCAGCTCAACGACGATACGAGTCGTGTCTCACTATGATGCTGATGGTATTGCTGCTGCTGGTGTGCTCTGCACCATGCTGTACCGTCAAGGGTACGATTTTCATTGCTCTCTCATGAGAAACCCTTTTACCAAAGGTTTCGACCGATTGAAAAACGAACAGAACAGACTCATCATATTTGCGGATATGGGAAGCGGGCAACTAGAAACCATTGAACAACTCGGGTGTCCTGCTATCGTTCTTGATCATCACCAATACCTCACCGAAAAAACATCAAAAAATATTATCCAGATCAACGCGAATCTGTGCGGGATCGATGGGAATTACGAAGCATCAGGCGCGACTCTTGCCTATGCACTCGCAACCACGCTTAATGTCAACAATGAGGATCTTGCTTCACTCGCCCTCGCAGGAGCAACCGGAGACAAACAACATTTCGGTGGCATCAGAGGATTTAATAAAACAATCCTCGACCGTGCCATACAAAAGAACATTCTGTCAGAACAGACCAGTCTCAAACTCTATGGTGAAACCATTGCTGATGCACTCTTCTATTCGATTGATCCCTACTACCAAGGGTTATCAGGGAACAAAGAAGCGATTCAAGAAACACTTAAAAAACTCTCCCTTGACCCAGACACAAACATGGGGGCTCTTGATGCAGCTACGATGATGCGACTACAATCATTTTTACTATTTTATTTAATACGAAAAGGATGCACCAACACGATCATTGAAAGCACGATTCGAAAACGGTACGTCTCCACCTCACAAGACTGGGAGCTTGAACGATTCGCTGATCTTTTAGACGCCTGCGGGAAAAACGGGTACCGCAGCCTTGGGCTCTCCCTCTGCTTAGGTAACGGACAGAGTTGGAACGAAGCAATCAGCGTGGAACAAGACTACAAACAGAAAATTCTTAATGGACTTCACCGACTAGACAACAAAGGCCTGCATGAAGCTGAAGGACTTACCTATTTCTACTCGGACAGCTCCTCACTCGGAGGTGTCATTGCAGGGATAGCGATGAACTATGTGCTTGATGGATCAAAACCATTGTTTTCACTGGCAAAAAAAGAAGAAGAACACGAAGTCCATGTGTCTTGTCGTGGTACACAACAACTCGTACACAAAGGCCTGGATCTTGGTGCCGCCATGAAAACGATAGCAACAGAGCTTGATGGGTACGGCGGAGGACACAAGATAGCGGCAGGGGCAACGATCGCTCTTGAGAGAGAACAAGAATTTTTAGAAAAAGTAAACAACGTTCTCGTACAACAACTCAGAGGAACACCATGAAGATACACTGCACGCTCAGCATTGACTGCAAGAACCAAAAAGATGCACACAAAGTTCTGCGCTCCATTCAAATCGATGATTATTCGTTTGTAACCTCAACAGTCAAAGGAGCAACTCTTAAAGCGACCATGGAAAGCACGTCTGTCGCATCTTTGTTGCATACACTAGATGATTATCTCGCCTGTGTCTCTGTTGCGAAAACAATAGTGAATAAGGATTAAGTATTCATGGGGGATACTCTGTCAGTAATGAAGTTTGATTTGAAAGCAACCTATACGCTGAGTAATGATATTTCAGGGATAACGAAAGAAATTGAGAAATTCATTACTACCATGAATACCACGGTTTTAAAAAAAGGTCCAGAGAAACTCGCGACCATTGAGGCGTATACGATTGATAAAAAATCGCTTCATCTGACGATTACCTCAGAAGGAACGCTACGGCCTCATAACGCGCTTCTGCAGATAAAAAACGCGATGAGCAAGGAACTAGGGAAAACACACCATATCGGTATTCGTGATATCTCCATTCAGCAATACACGATTCATTTTGATCTTGAACGAGAACCGCTCAAAGACATTTCCATTCCGTTTGCTGATGTGAAAATGAAAGGGAAACACGCGACCATGGTGTTGCAGGATGTGTCTGAGGAATTTCTCCGCAGAAACTACATTGACCGCATGATCAATCGAGTGAAAGAAAAAGTAGAAAATCAGTACTACGAAGGGAAAGCAGAGTTCTGGAAACTGATCTGGGAATCATCAGAAAAAAAACCGGTATGGACAAGCGATCCCACCGAAGTCATGGAAAAAAAAGGTTGGCTGAAACAGGGACCAACGAAAGGAAAATGGTTCTACCGCCCGCAAGCAACAATCATCATGAAAACCATGGAACGCATCGCCATCAAAGAAATCCTTGAACCGCTCGGGTTCCAAGAAGTCATCGAGTCACATATCAAACCATTTGATGTCTGGCTGAAAACCGGTCATATGGAAGGCATGCCCTACGAATTTTATTATGTGGTAGAGCCAAAGACACGGGATGCGAAGGACTGGGAACGCTTCATTGATCTGACGAAAATAACCAAGGAAGTCCCCACCGATGAATTAGTAAAAAACCTCAGCCCGCCAACCGCTGGGATTACGTACGCCCAGTGCCCCATGATTTATTGGTCGTTCAAAGGAGCAACCATCGCTGAAAAATCACTCCCCGTACTCGTATATGATAAGACTGCTATCTCAGCCCGCTATGAATCTGGTGGACGGCATGGGATCGAACGGGTCGATGAGTTCCATCGTATCGAACCAGTGTACATGGGAACACGAGAACAACTCATTAGTCTGCGTGAGAAACTGCTTGAGCGGTACAAACATGTGTTCAACGATATCTTTGATCTCGAATGGCGCATGGCCTGGGTCACCCCCTGGTACATGCAGCAAGCAGGAAAAATAGGGGATGAAAGCACCCAAGACACAGGCACGATTGATTTTGAAGCGTACATGCCCTATCGCGGGAGCCGAAAAGAATCAGAGTGGCTTGAGTTCCAAAACCTGAGCATCCTCGGGGACAAGTATATCACTGCGTTTAATATCAAAGCCCAGAAAAGTGATCTGTGGAGCGGTTGTTCAGGGATTGGTCTTGAACGATGGACGACCGCGTTTTTAGCACAAAAAGGTCTTGACCCTGAGCATTGGCCGAAAGGTTTTAGAAAATATCTTGATAAGATTCCTGACAGTACCGAGTTTTTATAAAGAAACACTCCTCGTTTTAGGGAAAAAACCTTTTAAAGAAGTAGTGCTTCCTGCTCCCGTATGGCAAAGAAGAGAAAAGAAGGAGAAACTGAAGAAGAACAGGATTTTCAGCTCCCAAAATTCGATGAGGAAGCATTCATTAAAAGGGAGCGGCGAAACATTAAAACCTTATTCATATCGTTTCTCTTAGGATTACTGCTGTCCCTGATCTGCTTTGGATTCTGGACGCTTCTCAGTAAAGATATTCCACGTTTTGAACTCGTCCTGCTCGTTGGTGTGGTCAACTCGATTTGGTTGAAATACATCTTCGTGCGCTTAAACATCGATCTCGAAGGATTTGGGAGAAAAGGATGGGCAACGTCCTTTGCCACGTATTTCTTCACCTGGCTGCTTATTCTGATTATTTTGGTAAATCCTCCCTTTTATGACGATGAACCACCTCGGATGGAAGTCGCTGTTCTACCAGGGATGCAAGAACCAGGAGGAACCGTTCAGATTGTCGCATTAATCCAAGATAATGTTGATGTCACCAAACAAGGAATCACCTTTTCCATAGAGTACCCTGATGGGACCAATGACACACCACAGTTTACCTTTGAACATAATATCTTACGCTACACGTACGAGAACCCAACGAATCTCATAGGTACGTACCAGTACACCGTGACTGCCACTGATGTCAACGGGCGCATGCAGACCCCGACCATAGGAACATTTGCTTATAGTAACGTCACCTTACAGATCACCTCCTCAATCATCCCAAATATCCAGAGTGGTGATAAGATCATCATCAATGCAGATGAAAGCATCAGCACAGAAAACTTCCTTGTCTCCTATCAAATCAACAATGGAACAGCCATCAATGTGAATAGAAGCAACCCGAGTCAGAAAGAGGAGTACGAAACATCACCAAAATACCAAGGATGGACCGCGAACCAGAACCAGACGATGCATGTCTATGCAGAAGTCTCTCATTACTTTTTAAACGTCAATGAATCGTTTACCAACACGATTGAAGATACGACAACGTATCTCTTTTCAACAGGTAGTGATCCCCGTATCGGTACAGAAACTCCGCCGACGGCGACAGGCTTGAATTATGTGCTCCCTCAACCAAAATACATCCTCGGGACCCCTGGTTTTGAATTGGTGACCGTTCTCCTCGCATTCATTATCGTTGTATTGTTCTTCAAACGGAAAAAGAAAGATACCAAGCCATGAGCGAATTAACAGCCGTATGCGCCTCATTGAAAAACCATGCTCCCTCACGAGACTATAACCCGTCACAACCGTCTCGCTGCTGGCGTGAACATGATGTGTTGAACAACAAGATTGTTGATGCATACGTAATGATTTTACGAACGAAGGGCTGCTCCTGGGCACGGTCGTCAGGATGCACCATGTGCGGGTATTGGAACGATAGCATGGGACATGAAGTGACTGACCATGACCTTCTCCAGCAGTTCCAGCATGCGATGCAGTGCTACGCAGGAGAAAAAATAGTAAAAATATTTACCTCAGGGAGTTTTTTTGATGAACATGAAATCCCACCTATGGTACGAAACCATGTTTTTGAAACTCTCTCTCACTCTGCTGAAAAAATAAATGTCGAATCACGACCCCAGTATGTCACTTTAAAAACAGTAGCACCGCTTGAAAAGGTGCTCTCAAAACAACAGTTGCAAGTTGGTATGGGGCTTGAAACCTCAAATGACTTTATACGAACCTATGCAGTCAACAAAGGGTTTTCATTCAATGAATACAAGAAAGCAGCACTCCTCTTGCGTGATCATGAGTTCCTTGTAAAAACCTATGTGCTGGTGAAACCTCCATTTCTCACCGAACACGAAGCAGTACAAGATTGTCTTCAAACCATAAAAGATAGCACAGTATATTCTGATACGATTTCCCTTAATCCGACGAACGTGCAGCGACATACGCTTGTCGAATACCTCTGGAAGCGACATCAGTACCGTCCCCCATGGCTCTGGAGCATCGTCGACATCCTAAAACAAGGAAAGAAACATACGACTACACGACTCCAATGCGATGTTTCGGGTGGAGGGAATCCACGAGGACCTCACAATTGCTCTGTGTGTGACCAAAAAATCTTACAAGCAATTACAGATTTTTCTCTTCATCAGAAACCTAAGGTGTTTGATAATCTCAGGTGTGATTGTCATGAGCAGTGGCTGGATCAACTTGATGGTGAAGCGCTCACCTACGGTTCGTGTGTTGATTTTTCACGGTGGTCAGAATGAACCAGAACGTAACACAGGGGGACATCATTGTTCTCATCGACGAAAATTTCCATAAAACCCTTCTGAGTACTGAGTGGAAAACCGATAAGTACCGAGGCGTTGGTGTCATCGATCCAAAGACACTCGTAGGAAAATCGTATGGAACACGGGTTGAGATCGGGAATAAAACCTTTTGGTTACTGCGACCATCGGTTCAAGATAAACTCCAAGGGATGTATCGTCAGGCACAAATCATTCTCCCCCGCGATGCTGCCCATATCCTCATGAATTGTTCCATAGAATCAGGTCAGACAGTTCTTGAGGCTGGTATCGGCTCCGGGTCTCTCACCATCGCCCTTGCATCAGCGATTGCACCCACGGGGAAGGTTATTTCCTATGATCTTCGTCAAGAGTTCATAGATCACGCAATGAAAAATCTCACTCAAGCAGGGTTAGACAAATTTGTGGTCCCAAAAGTAAAAGATGTAACAGTAGAAATTGAAGAGAAGGATCTTGATGCCGTGATCCTTGATATCCCCAACCCTTGGGCTGGGGTACCGCATGCCTGGCAGGCACTCAAAGCCGGTGGGTATCTCTGCACTTATTCACCTCTCATCTCCCAGGTAGAGCAAACGGTTCGCACCATCGAACAACACCAGTTCATTGAAGTAAAAACCTATGAGAACATCCAACGAGAAATGGTGGTCTCATCCCATGGGACACGCCCGAGTTTCGACATGCTCGGTCACACCGGGTATCTCACGTTCGCACGAAAGGTACTAGAGCGCTAAGAGACCGCTGTGTTCAGACGATGGGTTTTTTCTTTTTTATGCTCAAGAAGAGTGATAATAGCACCGATAATACTGGCAAGCAGCATGGTGATGACAAACCAATACAGCGACAAACTCACGACAGTGACAGGAAGAACTGGGTACAACGAGAACAAGGACAGCAAGGTCGCCTCACGGGTCCCTAAACCATAGATAGAGATAGGAATCGTGGCAATGACATTTGCTATCGCATAGATAAAAATCACAGACCAAAAAGGAACATCGACAGAGAAGAACCGTGAGATCACATAGAACTCTGCGTAAAAAAAGAACCAGCCACAAAAGGAGAGAATCGCGGGGAGAAGGAGGTCGCGGAACCTGGGGAGGTCTTCATAAAAGGATTCTAAAGGATCATCAATCGTCTTTTGAAGAACCTGGAAGACTCTGGTCTTTATGATACGAGAAAAAAGGAAGTACGATGTTCTTTTCCGAAGGAAAAACACGAGTAAAAAAAGGAAAAAACAGAAGATTAGAATGATGGCAATCAACAGATACGGATAGCGCCTACTCACGAAGAGAGTCGCAATCGCTCCCCAGAGCAGTAAAGTGAGGATATCGATCGTACTTAGGGTGACGATGTTGGAGACGCATTTTGGTATTGGTGCGTTGCTTTCTTTCTTCAGATAGATTGCCCGGAGGTAGGAACCGATACCAGCTGGGGTGATGAAGCCGTAGAAAAAACCGATGAAGATGTTTTTGAAAGAAGAAAAAAAACGCACGTTGATATGTTGTTTTTTTAACAGGAGTTGCCATTGGACATTGACGAGGAGTAAGACAGGAAAAATGGTGAAGAGCGAGGCGAAGACAAAGAGGGGATTGAGTGAGAGGAAAATCTGTGCAATACCAGAGAGATCCATCGTCGCGAGAATATAGAGAAGAAGGATGATACCAATGAGAGGTAGGAATTTTTTATAGTCCATGGACTCAACAAAAGAATAACCATGATGTATTTATGTCTCTTGTTGAAAAGAAAAAAAAAAGTTGTGGACCTAGGTTATTCAAAGAGAACAAAAGGCCCCAAGATACGTGCGGAAAACTCTTTCGTCAGGTCAATGGGTGGGCTCGTTATTTGTAACCAGATAGTCCCGTTTATTTTACCTAGCCCGAAAATCGGTTTGTTCGTGGAAATCGAGGTGGTTTTCCCTGCAGCAAGTGCATCAATCGTTCCTGTGGAGACGTGATGGATGAAGCCAAAGAGACCACCGTTGACAGTAATTTCCCATTGGATGTTCGTCAGGGTATCTGATCTGTTATTTCTCACCGTTGCTTGTACGACCATGAGCCCCCCTGAAATATCAAGAATCTCAAGTTCTGATGCTCCAATGTCAACAGGATAGGGTTCTGAGAACTCACTGGGTGAATCAAAGATATCTTTTGCTTTTGCAGTGATGGGATAGACACCATGATCATTCCATGTATGGGAAATATCGATTGGTGTGCCTGAATCGTACGGCCCCAGCCATCGTGAGTATGATGTGTCACCCCAATCGATCCAATAATAGACGTCGTTTCCTTCTGGGTCACTGGCACTGAACGTGTACGTGTATTCGACTCCTGCTTTCCCTGAGATTGGGCCAGAGGTTGTTGGAATACTCGGAGGTTCACTGATTAATTCAGGAACATCATACGCGACATCATCGACGTAGTACGCATCGAAAGGACCATGGTCTGGTGGATACGAGTATCCTTGATGCCATGTTGCGTTAAAAACGGTAGCAATCACCATGACATTATCCGTGGTGATACCACTAAAATCATGACCCATGCCATCATCATGTTCATACCCGTTCCATTCAACTGAATCTGACCATAGGCTACCTGCGCCAATGAACACATCTTCATTGAAAGCATAATCGAGAAAAGCAAACGTGTACGGATTACCTCCAGTATCATACCATGTTATCGTGGACTCGATTTCTGTCACATACACGCGAAGATGACCATGGTAGATGGTTGGTTCATTATTTTGGATGGATACTGAAATATCCATAGTTGAGTGCCCAAGCCATTGGACCGATATAGCGGCATCAATTTGAGCAACTGGTCGATCCAAACAGTCTTCGATAGTTTGTCTGTATTCTTCTTCTGCGCTTGGTATGCTTCCTGCTCCGACATTGACGAGATAACCACCATCAAAAATAACAGTTGGAACTGCGTTCACGTTGTACTCGTCGATTTGTTCCAAAGCGCGGACGTTTTCACCGATTAACGAAACATATGAGAAGGGATAGTCCCCTGCTGCATAGATGTTTTTCAACGCACCATGAGCATACTTACAATAACCGCAGCCTGTTGATGTGCAAAACTCTGCAAACACAGGATGATCCTCGTTGAATATGAATCGATCCTCTCTCTCTGGATCAGTGTATGCCATTGCTGAAATGATAGTGGTACTCAAGAGTAACATCACTAAAAAACTTACCAATAGTTTTTTCATATTTGTCCCTCTTTATTAAAGATAATAAATGGACCAAGCATCATTGCGGTCCCTGATTTTGAAATGGGAAGACCACCAGCTTGAACAGACAAGGTGACCGTGGTGTGACCAAACCCAAGAGCAAATGCATGTATCCGCTTGGCGTCTCCTGCTGGAAGAGAATCAATACTCCCTGTCACTGGTGCCCCTGGGAAGAGGACAAGACCGCCCTCAAGTGAGAGTTCATAGGTCACTGAAGAAAGGTCAGTTTCTCCTGTATTTTCAACAAGCGAAGAAATACCGAGCCCGCCTCGCAAGGTTTTAATCGAAAGGGGCGAGGAAGAGACTTCCATGCCAAAGATGACATCAGTATCGTTCACTCCTCCATTTTGTGTCAGACCAAGAAGAACAGCGTGCGAACCTTCTTGATAACACGCTAGTCCCCCAGCAATCCCATACGGACCTATCATTCCACCCGTATATTCTACTCCGGTGTATTCCCCGGTTCGCGGATTAAATTGTGCTATGTTACAGAGTTGTTCATAATCTTGTGTATACACCCATAACCAAGGCCCATCGATGCTGTAACTATCCCACGCCATTCCAAATATTGCCAGATAATTCTCATAGGTGTTCATGATATTTCCATTTCTATCAATCTCAAAAATTTGTGACCGCCAGTTCGCAGTCCAGAAATGATCGGTAGATGGATCGTACGCCAGACCACGGTTCATGTCAAGTGGACCAAGAATATGATCAACGAATTGTATTGCAGGCTGGTCAGGTAGTCCAGTCACTGTCCATTTATCAATGTACGGACCACAGCTGCTGTACATGTATTCTCCATCGAAGGCAAGGTCTCGCCAGCCCATATCAATAGTTGGTTGAATCGCTGAGGAGAGATAGGTCCCATCTTTTTGAAAAAAGTACACGCGTCGTAATGAATCACCATTGTAAAAACCGGTCACATAGATGTACTGACCATCGTAATCGACACCGAGAGCACCTTGTTCACCGCAGGCTTGAGTGACATCATAGATATAAAGAATGTCACCAGGGTTTCCTGCAACGGTCGTATCTCTTGTACTATCACACACCTCTGCAATGCCAGTAGGAGATGCTGGTAGGATTGGTAGTGAACTTGAAACGACTGTTGAGCAAAGAAGACAGAAGGCAAGACTGATGAGCACTACTTGTTTCTTCATGGTTTTATCACCGTGTTTAAAGGAAACGGAGCACGTCTCTTTCCTCTGATGCGCTATTGCCTGCATGATCGTAGACGACTACGCGAATGGTGTGTCTGAAGTGAAGAGGTGTTCGCTCTGCCCAGGTTTTTCCATAGGGTGCTGAGGTATCGTTTCCAAGGAGAACATCATCGATATAGAATTCGACGACACGAATCCCTGATTGTTCGTCGTTCGCATCTACTTCGATATCGATACTTCCGATAATGATAGGTTTAAAGGTGTTCATCATTTTATTTTTCATGAAATAGAGAGCGTTGTCTGGTGTTGTAATCGTGACCATGGGATCGGTAGTATCAGGCTCAGACTCGGTGGTAAAACTCCAGACAGGACTTTCTCGCTTCGTATTCGCGCTATCCCATGCGACGATCTTCCAGTAATATGTGGTACTGTATTCAAGAGACGCCGGGGTAAAGGTCGTCAGTGTTTGATTGCTGACCATTTTCGTGGGAGGATTGGTTGTACTGAGATAGACATCAAAGGTGACAACATCATCAAAATCAGGATCACTCCCAGACCAGCCGAGCTCCGTCAGAACCGGGATAGTGCTCGCTCCATTGCTTGGTTGTGGACTCGAGGGTTGTGTCGGTGGCGTGTTAGTCCATCCATTGATATTCATCAAGGGATACTCATCTGAATTAGCACCACTAGGATCGATGAAGTAAGGATCATCACCGATACCATCATGATTCGCGTCATCACCGGTGTAATCAATCCAATAATTGCCACCATCAGGGTAACCGTGATCCCATTGATTCGAGCCTTCATCATAGGCACTGTGCAGGAACACTTCAATATTGTTATGAAAGAAAAGATTATTAGAGGAATCTACAGGAACTGAGATTGCATACCCCACGGTATTGAGAATCGTATTACGTGAGAACTGATTTTCATGGTTCTCTTCGTACAAGACAATTCCACCGAATTCTGCGTAATTTTCTATTGCATTACCAATCATCCGATTCGTTGAGGAGCGAGTGATACTCATACCGTTAATACCGACGGAGACAATCCTGTTATTTCGAAGAATAATATCAGAGGAATCAATGAGGTTGATCCCATTGCCAATCCCTCGGTAGGGATCATTTGTTCCAGGTGTAATAATGTTACCAGAGATAGTATTTCCTGAGGATTCCCTGATTAAGATCCCATCATCAAGAAAAAAGGGATAATCTACTTCGAGCTCCCCTTTATCGTTAATAATATTATTTGAAATAACATTATTATTTGACCCGCTGGCAAGCACGATTCCTCCCCAGGTGATCCATTCAGTGAGCTCCACGTTTTGAATGACATTGGATGATGCACCATCTAAATAAACACCATATTCACACCAACCATCCCATGCTTGCCCTTCTGGATTATAGGATAACTCAATGAAAATCTGGATATCCTCTACAATATTGTAATTAGAGGTCACATAGATCATTTTAAAGAACATGGGGCGAACATAGGGTGCTGTGTGAATCGTAAACCCTTTGAAGGTGATACGATCAGCCTGAAATTTAATAGGCTCAGCTGATGGCACATCATAATTAGGGCTCATGGTTAGCAGAATTTCTGTGGTATCCCGATCTTCTCCAATGAGTCGTACGTCTGGTTTCGTGAGAAGGACATCCCAATAAAATTCATACAACCCACTAAAGACAAAGATCGTGTCACCAGGGTTTGATGCATCTAACGCATACTGGATGTGTGGCCAGGGGTGTTGAAGGGTACCATCCCAAGGACCTGCCTGGTTATCATCATCGACATAGATGATTTTTGATGACCGGCTATCCAGACTAGATCTTTCATCAAGATGAGATAGAATACTCTGTTCTTGAGTGGTATTGGGAGAAGACGATGAGGTTGCTGCTGTCACCGAAGGAAGAAGAAGGCAGCTACAAAGAAAGAAAATGAGGAGTGATGTTCCTCGTTTTTGAACACCGTTCATCTCGCATCACTTCCCATTAACGGCGTTAGGTTCTACAATGTAAAAAATCAAACCATTGCTGCCTGAACGTACCAACACAAAAGGTCCTAATACGAATGCGGTGGCCTCAATGGTCGCAGTGGTGACATCAGGGATTTCTGCGGTTGCTGTAATCGTTGTTCTTCCGAAACCAAGGATAAAGACATCAACTGGTACAGTTTCCCCTGGTGGAATATTGTCATAGATAACACCCTGAACAGTACCATCCTTGGGAAGGAAAATGAACTTACCATCGAAGGTAATCGAATATTCTACATCGTTTGCTTCTGCATCGCCACTATTTTCAATGGTGAGGGTGAGACCGAGACCACCTTTGAGGGAAAGGGCGAGTTCAGGGGCAGAAATCTGCACAATCAATGATTGCGACCAGCCGCTGCTTTCATCGCCAATCGTATCTTTTGCTTTCACCTTAATCGCATAGTCTCCTGCATCATCCCAGGAGTGATCAGCGGTTGCAATAACTCCGGCATCAAAGGGACCAAGCCATCCGCTTTGAGTCCCATCACCCCAGTCCCACTGGTAGTATACTTGATCATTGTCCACGTCGTTGGTCTTTGTTGAATAGGTATACGTAGTTCCAATGGTGCCACTGGTTGGTCCTGTGGGTGTATCAGGAATGTCAGGTGCTTGATTGAGTATCTGAATAGACAACGGAAGGGACCAATCTCCAATAGCATCATGACCGTCTTTTGCTCTGACGGTGATATCACAATTTACAATGGTATCCCACGTGTGAACGATGGTAACAATTTCTCCAGGTTTGTAGGGGCCAAACCATTCCGTAGACAGCGGACCAAATCTCCATTGATAATAGAGTTCATCACCGTTTGGATCTGTGGTCGATGTTGAGAACTTGTATTCTTTATAGCGGTATCCCTCGGTCGGTCCAGAGGGAGTGTTTGGTGCTGCTGGTGGGTCATTAATAATTGTTATGACATGAGGTTCTGACCAACCACTTTCAATATCAGCACTGTTTTTCGCTTTTACTCGAATCGAAAAGACACCACCTTGTTCCCAGGAATGCTTTGTACTTACTATCGGTGGAAGTAGTGGATAGTAAGGACCATACGGCCCAAGCCATCCTGAGGTAGCCCCGTCTCCCCAATCCCACATCAAGTACAATGAATCATTCCGTGCTTCCGGTGGTACTTGCACATAGAATCGATAGGTGACATCAGGTTCGCCCTGTGTCGGTCCAAAAGGTTTGGCGGGCGTGCTCGGACCTTCAACATTCATAAACTGAAGAATCAGGAATCCCGACTCGTCATCAGCGACATAAATATAGTTACCTGCAATATCAATCGCACTGGCGTTCCCAGGCGAATCGTAAAAACCCACCTTTACAGGAGCAACTGGGTTAGCGATGTCAAGTACAGTAATACCATAGGCACCACCACTGAGATAGAGAAATGCTCCGTCAGATCGTATATAGGATTGCCAATGAGGCAGAACATAGCTAATCGGTGAAGAAGGATTCGCCGGGTCTGTGACATCCATAATCCAGACACCATTTTCAGCAGCACAATACGCGTACACGGTGTCTTCAACTTGGTTGATAGCGATATGGTTGACACACCCTGGGCTTCCCATTTCCCTAGTAACGAGAAGGACAGGATCCCATATATCAGCGATATTTACAATCTTCATATATTCTTTTGCTCGGATGTATCCTTGATTATTCCCAAGAAGATACGCGTACGTAGCGTCCACATAGAAATCATCAACACAGGTTAATCCATCAAGAGGCAGTGAGTTGAGATATCCTAAATTCTCAAGGCTATAGAACATAAGGGCACCGGGAGTGAAAACATATAACAAATCATTTTGGACATACAGGTCAATGATATACGTATTCATGATGTCTCCGAGATCAACGCTGAGAAAATCATATAAAACAGGATGGGTCGGGTTCGCAATATTCACTTCTTTGAGATAGAAGTTTTGATCTTCCTTCATGATAACATACGCATAATCACCATACACAACAACGTTGAGTAATTGTTCAAACTCATCACAACTACCGATTACGTCTGGTTCTTGTGGATTTGTCGTGATATCAACAACATCGAGTGCACCTGCGTATGGTGGACAAGTATGCTGATAAATGTGTGTTGCCACGTAGGCATAATCATTTTGAATATCAAGCTCTACTGCGCGATATGAGGTTTCACAGGATCCGACATAGGTGATATTTTCATTTTCCTCTCGAGTACCTCCACCACCATACTGGGTGTACTGTTCGCTGATACCTTGGACTAAACCAGCCGTCGTTAAAATTACAAAAATACCTACTAATACTATCTTCTTTTGCATCTTGTGCATTTTCATAGTTTATATCCCCCAATCTTCTTTTACCAAATTTTGGCATTATATATGCTATCTTATATATTTATATACTTTACGATAGGTTAAATCCTCTTCCTCTCGCTTTTACTTCAAGAACAGAGGATTCACCTCCGTTTCTTTTATTATTTTATGATTTATATTAAGATAGGCATATGATTAATTCCCTCTTAAATAGTTTGTGGGACAATTATCGAATAGAACCGTTTTTTAAAATATAAAAAATAGGGATATTTTAAAAAAAACTTGCTTTGAAAAAAGAAAAATCGAGATGTGACCAGTCGTCGAAGTCACTCTGACCATGAGTTCCATCTGAATACGAGTAGGTTTTGAATTTGAAGAAATAGTTCATCGTGCTAATATAATTTTTATAAGTAAACCATGGAACACTCAATGGTGTGAGGGTTCCAACATTATCTATTCCTTGATAGGTATCTGCGATAAGACCAAGCGTATGACCGAGATGATGAATCGCTGCTGCAACAATGATATGGTCTCTTCGTTGAGCAGGAAGAAGATTCTGTAATGTTTGGGCTGAGACATAGAAAGAATCCAAATAGTTCCATCCGATGAACGGAAAATTCGCATCAGGACCATCATCGCAGATGATACCGTAATGGAAGATTCCTTTGCGTGGGTTTGTCAGATTCTCATGCAGGAAATAGTGCCAATAGAAATTGGTCACATCGACAAAGGAAATGTTAGTTTCATATGGGATTGTTTCTCCGCCGCCTAAGGACCCCACGTTAATATGCAAGGTGATATTGTGGTCTTTAAAAAGACGAACCGCTTCTTGAAGTAAGGAAGCATTTGGTTTATTTCTTTGACTACCGTCCTCTGAAATCATCCAGTCTATCTCAAGGAAAATATCTTTATGAAAAGGATTCGAACCCCATGGATCGGTATAACATTCTTCAATGTTGTTCAACCCATCGTCATCTGGATCTAAAAGGGAATGGTTCTCCCGAATTAGAGGATTGTATCCCCATTGTATTTCCCACCAGTCAGGAGCACGATCACCGTCTGTATCATTACCGGGGAGAGGGATAGTGGTGTGTGTCTGGTCATCGACGTTTCTATCGAGGTATGGATCATGATGATTCCATGATGCACCCACATCAGCAGCTGGAGTAAATAACCACGGAAAACATGTGAGCTGCCCAAACACATGGCAGATCTGATCGCCTTTTCCAAATGCTGTATGAGATGGCCCAAGAAACGAGCCCCAAAAGTTGTATCGAGCAGTGGAATGTGATTGTTTACTATAGAGCCCGTACAAGAGATTATCTTCAAAAATATTCTGAGTAAAAATACAGGAGCTTTTGTCGACGATGGAGACGCCACCTCTGAGGTTGTTGGTAATCAAACATTGTGAGATCGTGACATCAGAGGATTGTTGATCAAGGTACATCGCGTAGTGGGTATTCCATTGAAACGTGCTGTGTTGAACGCGAAAATCGTGCGATCCTCTGCTATTGATTCCAATACCATTGTGTCGAAACATACAGTTGCTGATGGTGATATTCTCACAGTCGTTGATGAACACCCCACCATGGTTCACACTGTTATCGCTAATATTGCAATGAAGAAGGGTGATGTTAGCGGACGAGGTGAAGAGGCCTGCGCGACCGTTGGTATGAAGATACGAGAAACGCATCAGTATTGCTGATGAATTTTCACAGGCTATTCCTATTGAATTATGGGCAATGGTGCATCCCTCGATAAGGGTGTTATCAGAATCAAGGAGAGCAATACCGATGCCATTATTGTGCAGGGTACAGTTGTCAATCATTGTTCCAGAAGTATGATGAAGGGAAATTGCTGTTCTCGTGCGGTAAATGGTACAGTTTTTTATCATGGTTGTATCAAAACAACTCTGGATGCCTGCGCTCCTTTGATAACCACTTGAATTCTGAATAATGAAGTTTTGAATTGTCACATCACTCGCTTGAATAGTAAGAATCACTTCATGAGAAAGACCATCAAGAACTGGAGCTGATTCTCCAAGAAGAAGAATCGAGGTGGTAATGGTCAGAACCTCTGGATAACGCCCATCAAAAACAAATATCGTGTCCCCGTTTTCCGAGACATTCAAGCCATCGCTGATAAAGCGAAAGGGGTGTTCAAGCGAGCCATCCCACGGTCCTTCGATATTTGAGCAATCAACATAGATGAGATCATGGTGATGTGCAACAGAATCGGAAACAAAAGGAACAAGAAGGATTCCGATGAGTACCACAAACCATTGTTTTTTCATACGCCCGTAGGTCTCCTTATGAAGTGAACTCATATAAATATTTACTGGATGAAATAATTAAAAAAAGGGGAGATATCTGAAGTCCTCTTGGTTATTCATCCCAGAGTGGTGTATTGAAAAACGTGAGATCAAGGTTCGCCCAATCGTTGTAATCGTTTTTCCCACGGGACCCGTCAGAGTAGTCG
>Ga0172362_10001319_pt1 | contig 21174 bp, 22 predicted proteins | sample LakKivs1_kivu2a2_FD_114534 | JGI IMG/M metagenome (GOLD analysis project Ga0172362, IMG submission 114534) | Sediment microbial communities from Lake Kivu, Rwanda - Sediment s1_kivu2a2 | ecosystem: Environmental > Aquatic > Freshwater > Lake > Sediment | place: Rwanda: Western Province, Lake... | reverse complement strand
CTTTGATAGTTTCAGGTAATTTTGGAATATATTTGATGGTATTATTTGATATATTGAGTGCGATTAATCCAGGAGGAACCTCATCCGACATAAAATCCAGTTTATTAAACGATAAATTTAGTACTTTAAGTTCCTTTGGAAGAGGATAATCATGGCTTGTCCCCTTAAAAAAAGCATAAACTGAATTATAACTCATATCAAAATAATTCACCCAAAAAGGTAATTCAAAACGATTATCATTGAAATCCTCATCTATCCAGCTCAGCTCTGAAATATTACAATATTTGAAATTAACAATAATGTTTGACGATTTTATTACTTTTGGATCTGGTAAGAAATTATCATATAACTTAAATGTATATTCTTTCATTTTATAGTACTAATAAATATTTTTTAAGCCTTTTACGAATAAAAATTGATTTATAATATCTTTGTTGCATTTACCATAATAAACATGACTACGACAAAAATTTACGTTGTACTTGACAAAAGCGGTTCTATGGAATCCTGTCGCGATGATACAATCGGAGGATTTAATTGTTTTATCAACAAACAGAAAGAACTTAAAACTGATAAAGCTACCTTATCTCTTTTCCAATTCGATAACAAATACGAAACTATCTACGTCGACAAAAAAATAGAAGAAGTACCTCTTTTAGATCATCAGACGTTTGTTCCTGATGGAAACACTGCACTTCTTGATGCAATTGGCAGAACTATCAGTAATATCAATAAAGAAGAACAAGATTCAATCATTGTTGTTGTTCTTACAGATGGTGAAGAAAATGCGAGTACTGAATTTAATCTTTCTAAAATAAACAATCTAATTAACAAGAAGAAGGAAGAAGGATGGGAATTTATCTTTCTTGGAGCAAATCAGGATGCTATCCAAGAGGCTTCCAAATTAGGAATCGGTGCAGATGCATCTCTGACATTTTCAACTCATGAAGGTTGTACAAATAGCGCATTCAATTGTTTGAGTGATGCAATATCTCGTAGTCGTTCGACTCCAATCAAGAAAGAGAAAAAGATTCACTTTACACCTGAAGAAAGAACCAAATCGCTTCACAAATAAAAATATTTGAAATATTATGGAAACAACCTGGAAAATAGCTTTGCTTCTCCAGCCAATTATAGCTTCATTTATAATATCAAGACTAGGTGGAAATCGAATGGATTTAACCTGGTATAGCAAATTGGAAAAACCTACCTTAACACCTCCAAAAATAGTTTTTCCTATTGCTTGGACAATATTATACATACTTCTTGGCGTCAACGCATTTTTAATGTATAATACATTTTTTAATTTTAATCGCCCCTCCATATTTTCAAGTATTTTTTTACACAAATACATGATAATCTATGAGATTCAACTAATATTAAATTTTTCCTGGAGTATATTCTTCTTTAATCTGAAAAAACCATGGTATTCTTTAGCGATTGTAGCTATAATGATAATTTCCACAACTTATCTTCTCTGGGAAAGCTGGAATTATAATAAAATTGCTTTTTGGGTTCTTGTTCCATATTTCATTTGGATTTGTTTTGCTTCTTATCTTAATTTTTATATTGCCAAGAACAACTAAGTTTTTTTTATGTTTAATATTTATGGTAGAAAACATAATTTTATTGATTTTACTTCTTCTTACTATCTTCTTCATAATCTATTATGTCTGGTATGTCAAAAAAAATGGTAAAAGTTTAGACAATATCCTACTCGATACAAGTCTATTCTTTGATATCATCGCTGATTTTTTCAACAAAAACAATTGTGTTATACGTAAAGAATACTTCCATAATTTTCAGCACATTTCCAATCAAATTCTTAAAAAATTAGCTGAACTTAATTACAGAAATTCTAAAATAATTATGGTTAATCGTTTTACTAGTTTAACATACGAAGATTCCAAATATGATATTTGCTACGATTATAATAAATATTGTGAAGATAGTAAATTTCTTTGGGATAGAGTAAATATACAATTTGGAAAACGACTTCCAAATAATTTAGTTGTTACTAGAAACTATCACAATAATATTGTTCTTTTTAAAACTTATAAATGTAAAAATTATGAAATGTTAATTATTGGTTTAGTTCTTCGGTGAAAATGTTTTGCAATAGGTTTTGCATGTTTTAATAACCTCTTGATTATATTTTGGACGATCTTCACGCCAATATTTCGCAGCAGTTGAATTTAATGGACTAGCTGGATTTGGATCGTTTAATAAACTACTTATACTCAACATTACTTTTGCTAATGATAAAGTAGGAGACCATTGACTACCCAATATATCAAGACATATATTTCCACTTGAACCAATATTTGGATGATAAACAGGATGATCAAATTGAACATTTGGACTTCTCAATGGATAATCATCAGCAAGTGTTATATTGACTCGCAAAATAAAATTTTCATAAGGGGTACCTTGCGGACCATGTATTTCACCCTTCCATTTTTTCAAATCATTTTCGTCTGCTTCCAGCGTAATACCCTCTAAAGGTTCACGACGAATCTCGTTCAGTTCCTTCTTAACTCGAACCTGATACATTTTATTTCAAACCATATATTTGGAATAAAAAGATTCAATTTTTTTACTGGGTCAATATCTTAACAATTCTCCCAATTGTTCCATCCATTAAACGCACCTTATGCCCCCTTGAATGAAATTGCTTTTTTGTCAAAACATCTTTAACTATCCCTGTCTTAATTATATTCTTATGATAGGGTTTAATGATAATTTGCACTTTATCTCCTATTTTTGGCTTCCTTTCTGAATATTCTTTCTCAGAAATTCTCATTTTGTTTTTGTAAAAATAACCATTTGGACTCTTGTAATACTCCATAATGTTAACTACAAATATAATCCTTCCAATCTAAAATATTTCCTCCATAATTCCAAATATTTCTTTCCAATCTCCTTCAAATTATAAGTCTCCTTACTCTTCGTGTACAAATCATATCCATTAAAATCCTGTAACAATACTATCATCTCTCTATCATAATCATTTAACAAATTATTGTATGCTCTTTCCCTATGATGCAAATAAAGACTATGATACCGTATACAATAAAGGATTTCCTTCGGAAGTGTATTTTTATTTTGATTACTATTTAACACTTGATATAAATATTCATCATGACCATATGATACAAATACATTATCTAATCCACATCCTTCTTCATATATTCCCAATTCAGAATATTGATCAATCAATTCATTAAATTCTGGGAAAACAACTGAATCTGGTATTTTGCATCCAATTACAAAAGTATCCCCAACAATTCCCCATTGATTTTTAAGAGATTGCCCTCGGTTGTCATTATCTTGTAAGTAAAGTAACTTTCCAAAATCATGAATGAAAACTCCCAAAACAAACCAATCTGGCTTCCCATCATCCCATGCTTTTTCCGCCGATTGAAACGCATGGTGAATATTTGGAAGATTACAATCAGGATCACTTAAATCAACAAAATTATTTAACTTTTCTAAGATCAGATTATATGGTAAAAAGAAAGAAGGTTTAGAGAAAGTGTCACGCATTCTTTGAACATAATTTAAGTTTTGCATTAAACGGGCGTTCATATAATTTTTTTTAACCGCATCATTAACATTATCATAATTACGATAATTCATTATTTTATTATAATGATATTTTTTTATGGGAGTATTTTCTCCAATTCTTTTTTCACATTCGGTTCCAAATAATCTGGGAATTCTATTTCGAAGATTATATTCAAATTACCCTTTTCCCCCTTATGTGGCATTCCCTCATTTTGAATTGTTCTCCTTGTTTCAGGATTTGTTATACCTTTCAAGGGAATTTTTAAAATCTTACCATCCAAATGTTCAATCTCTATTACCCCTCCACAAAGTGCCTGTTTCAATGTAATAATTGCTTTATAATCCAAATCATTGCCATGACGTGTAAAAAGTTCATGTGGTTTTGTCGCAATTACAAATTGAATATCATTTTGATCATTTCCAGGATGTAACTGATCACCCGATTTTTCAAACGTTATCTTAGTCCCATCCTTCCATCCAGGTTTCACATCAAATTCCAAAATCTTCTCCACATTAATCGTCTCATTCATATTCTTGAATATTTTCGAATTAAGCTTAAATTTCTTATGACAACCCATATATAATTCCTCAAGAGTTAATTTAATCTCAACTTGTTGAACACTGTTGTTCTTTTTTTCTGGTTCTTGTGGCATAGGATTAAATCCCTGATGAAAAAATGGATTTTCCTGACCAAAAAATTGTCTGAAAATTTCATTTGGATCGACTCCAGTTCTGGTGGACCAGGATCTTGTATAAGATCCTCTTGGTGCACCCCTTCTAAAATTATTGTAACTTTCTTCTGGATGTACTTCATTCGTACCATGTCTATCATAAAATTGCCTTTTTTCTTTGTCACTTAATGTGGCATAAGCTTCAGCGATTTCCTTGAATTTTTTTTCTGCTAATTCTTTATTGTCAGTGTTTTTGTCAGGATGCCATTTAAGTGCCATTTTTTTGTAGGCTTTTTTTATTTCTTCTTCAGTGGCATTGGGTTTAATTCCAAGTATGTCATAATATTTTGTTTCAGCAACCATTTTTTTAAATAATTGAGTTATTTTTATATTAATTTAAAATATGAAGATTGCTTTATTTCCAGGAAGTTTTAAACCACCACATAGTGGTCATCTTAAAGTAGTAGAAACAATCATGAAAAAATATAATCCAGATAAATTCTACATAATTATTTCCAAAAGACCTAGACTACTAGTTGTTCCATATGAATTAAAATTGGCTCAATTTTCCGAAAAAGAAATGGAAAACATTGCCAAAAAATATAAGCTGAAAAATGCCTCCAAAAAAGGATTGGAAATCGCTGCCGAAGAAGGAAAAATTCCAGCGATTTCCCCCGAAATCACGAAAGAATTCTGGAAGTCATATTTGGAAACTCTTCCCCCAAAAATGAAAGAAAAAATAAAAGTATCAATATCTAATCAGCCCTCACCTATTTTATATTCATTTGTAATTGTCAAAGACGTTGTCAAACCAACTGATGAATTATTATTATTAAAGGCTGAAAAAGATGCTAGTAACAAACGATTTTCAATGTTTGATAACCTAAACGTAAAGAAACAGGAGATATTAATTCCAACATTTAAGGATTTTAATAGTTGGGAAATGAGAAAAGCTATTTCAAACAAAAATTGGAAGGAAGTGGAAGAATTTTTTCCTCAAAAATTAAATAATTCAGAACGTAAAAAATTGTTAGAATTATTAAAAGCTATTTAGACTAATTCTAATTTTTAAAATATTTCTTAAAATTATGAGTTCTTACTGGCATAATAGACCATATGTTCCCCGCGCCGCGCCTGGAAAATGTGGTTGTGGGGGTGGTACAAAAGCACCAGTTTCTCTTACAGAGTCACAAATTTCATCATTAAATGCAACTACTATAAATACAATTCAGCCAAATCTATATTCACCATTATCAATAAGTCCAAATAATTTAAACAACAGATTTTTCCCTGATTTTTCAAAAACACAATTCAATCAACGATTTTATTCTCCACCTTCCCAGGAAGAATCCAGATTTTATTCTCCTCCTGTCCAACCTGAACCTAGCATTGATTTGAGTGGTTCCATGGTAAATAATAATTTTCAATTTAACAGATTTCCTTTACCACAAAAAGAACAAACTCAAGAATGGACTCCTACAATTCCTTCTCTTACCCAACAAGATCAATATAACCCGCAACAAGATAAATCTCCAACAATAACATCTCATCATCCAAATCTATCGCAACAAACAATTCAGCAACCATCTAATTCAATATTTAATGCACATGGTTTTCCAGTAAGTGGTCAATTTAATACTGGTGATCTTTATAATAGAATATCTGCAGTGGAATTTTATCAAGATAAAAACAATCGGTCATTACTTGTTGGTTGTACATCTTGTGCAAGAAGATAAAAATTGATAAATTTTTTTATTGATTTTCTTAATCAATAAATGACAATAATTGTTGGATTAGCCTCATCAACAGGAATAGGAAAAAAATATGATTTGTTAGCACCAGAGGATAATGTTGAATTAAACTCATCGTACACAAACCGGTTTCTATCTAATGTAAGTGATTCACTCAACAGTGATTGTTCTCTCTGTTTAGAAAAAATGTTAAAAGAAGAAGAATTAAATTGTCACATTGCTTTTTTAAGATGTGGTCATTTCTTTCATCTTGACTGTTTTTTACCATGCAATGCTGAAAATTGTCCTCTTTGTAGAGAACCAATAATAAATCGAAACCGTGATTCAATTGATATAATTGATCGAGCAATTGCTGAAAGTTCTGATGAAAACGCAATTTATTCTATGGAGCTTATGCTTTCTATGTCCGATAATAGTGAAGTGGTTCAGAATCTAAGACTGGAACATTTTCTTTTTATGGGAGGTTTGTTTAATAGACAAAATTTCCGTTTATCATTTTTGGCAAGTGTTATCTTATCAAGATTACTCTATGAAGATGATTATCGAATTTATATTAACATGATTTTACCAATCATATCATACGATAATATATTTTTCAACCTAAGATTGTTTTTAGATTTAAATGATCTTGAAAAAATTCTTGTGCTTTTTGATTTGTTTGATCTTTTTTTGAAAAATGACGAAAATTATGAGTCGATTGAAAAAAGATTTCATCCTTCTAATTTCCGATTTCTCAGATCAAGTCTTCAAAGAAAAAACAAAATGTTAAAATTTTTTAATAAAAAATACAAACCCATATTTAAAGATGATAGTGTAAAAGAAAAAATCTGTTCTATCAAAGGATTTTTTTACAAAGACATGCTTAAACAAAGACTTTATTTCCTTATGAAAAAATCATATGAACTCTATGAATCAAAAGATTATCTAGGATGTTATGAAAAATTTGTGAATATTGAATTTTTTTCAGATAAATATCCTAGTCTCTTTCTTGATATGCCAAACCTATTTTTCACTAACTTTTTCCAGAATAATATGGATAATGAAGCTGAAATAAATTGCACTAAAATAGCTATGAATATACTCCTAAATTTATTAGATAACACTTTATCTCTATTCAACAACATCAATAAAATATCTCACTTTGATATCTTTATCTTTCTTGAAAAATATTTTCACAAAGATATTAATTGCGCAAGAATTGTTTTACGAATACTATATCACTTTCTTTGGTATTACCTTGAAACTCCTGAAAGAAGCACAATTCTTTATCATGTTGATGAGTATCGGGAAAAAATTCCTGTTATTAGTCATTTAATTGGTGAAAATGAAATGTGTAACTTGTTTAATGGATTTTTTGAAGTTCTATAAAAAAATTGATGGTAATTTTTTTAATAAATTTTATAAAAAAAGAGGAATGTCTTACACTATTTCTTACACTGCAAGAAACACTGGAGTCGAACGTACTTCCGGTCTTTTGTACCCAAAGTGCCCAACTGATTTGAATCAGGCCAATCTGACACACGTTCGCAGAGGCCCCGCCTTTCAAGAAACTTGTCCCATCTGCCTGTCAAATTATTTGCCTGAAGTTGACAAAGAGAAGCTGATTGTTACTTTATTGCCCTGTGGGCATTTCTACCATGTAGAATGTATCAGTCGTATTAATGCTTTAACTTGCCCACTATGCGTCCACGGGCTTAATGAGAATTTCTTTTCTATCATCAATAGCCATTATAGCTCCCTAATTAGGGACACGAAGCCCACTAACGAAGAGATTATCTCTTATCTTAATGTGGTTAGTATTCTGTGTTATGAAGATCAAGGCTTGTCAAAAGCTTTGCCAACTCCTCTCAATGCTCGACTTCTTTGTCGCTTTCTGAGAAGCCACAATCTGAATGTTAAACGACACAGTCTGAAAATCATTAACGATCTGTTGAACTTCCATCGTGTCTATTTCTTTCAGTATCTTGTTACCTTTCTAAAATTGCCAAATGTTTTTACAAGCATGAAGAATTTTCTCCAAAACGAGGATAATGAAGGTACTTTTCAGTCAATTCGCTTAATCGGCAATCTTATGCTAATTAATCCCCAGTTCGAAAATCTTGAACTCCGATTTGGAAACGCTTTCATTGAGTGTAATGCCCAAATCAGCTTGTTTCAGAAAAAACTGAACAACTATCGAAGGAATTACCCCCACATGTACCATGGCAATGTTCGCACTGCGCATAACAACATTCTTAGCATTATCCAATATGATGCTAGATCTTGTATGTTCCGTCGCCATCTTGCCAATCTGGTTATAGAGGAAGGAGTCATTCAAGGTATCAATGAGTTAAGCAATTTTCTTGATGAAAACCCAATGGTTCCAAATTTATTCTTCGATCTCCCGGTCACACAGCAAGACATTGTGGAAGTTCTTTTCAATCCCAACAGTGAATCTCCAGAAGAAATCACTTGTATCGGTCACGTTGCGCGCTTTCTTAGCATTGTTTTCACCCAGTGCTCATCTCTGGTTGAAGGATTCTACTCCGAAATAGATAATCTCCTTCAGCTTGTTCAGTCTGCAGAAACAATCGCTCCTGTTAATTGGGAATGCTCACTTAAAATCCTGAAACTACTGTTCATTTTAATGGACATTGGTCAAGCTAATAGGTCAGATTACCCAGCGCAAGTTATCAACTACTACGGAGCTCTTACTGATATTTTCATTGAAAATCAGGGTATGGATGAAGTCATTGCTCTTTACAATGACAATAACGGAAATGACCCCCAAATTCAAGCTAAAATCAACTACTGGGTAGGCCTAATCGCCGTTTTTGAACAATTTGATGACGATTCTGAGTCGATCTCCACGGAGGATTCATATTCCGATAATGCCAACGATTTTTACAACAATGGTGATCATAGTTCAGAATCAAGCGATCAAGAATCCGACACTAGCGAAGAAGGCTATGATCTTGAAGACCCTGATAATTCTGACGATGAGTAATTAGTGTGAAGTTTTTTACTAAATTTATAAAATTGATTTTTTTTCTGAATATATTTCAGGTTAAAGATAATCACCATTATTAGGTAGCTACCGTAAATGGAAAACGTTTTAACCAAAAATATAAGTGGAACATTGGGTGATTGCTCATATGTTTTTTGTATTAGTCGTAATAAGAATTATGTTAAAAAAGATCACTTGATATCTGTAGTTTTTTTTGTTTTACCATGTGTTGATGAAACATATGCTTCACAAAAAGCAGTTACTCTGGACGAATTACGGGCAGAACATGAGAAAAAGATGAATGCATATTTAAATGGATTAGATAATATTGTTACAAAATGTGGTGAAAAATTTAATGTCCGTATTTATTGTGATGTAACATCTGATAAATTAGTTGAAAAATATTTAGGATACAGAAATGTGGAAATTCATAGTTATTATTTTAGGCAAATTTTCGATGAAGTGCGTAATTGTCATTATGGATTTTTTGGAACTCTTATGCGATATATTCCCCTATTTAATTTTCCAAAACTGGAAAATAACTGGGAAACTGTAACCATCCTCGATTTGGATAATAATTTCTTTGGATTCAAAGATCTTATCTCATATTTCACTGAAAGCAAAGATGAAACCAATCTGATGTTTTGGTCAAGACCCTGTTACTTTTTAAGTCCCAGAATGTATGCAATGACCCATCGCCCAAATCAGTTCTGTATTATCAGCAGTTTTTTGATGCAACGTAAGCAACAAGACTACAAATTATTCGCCAATTTTTTGAACCAATGTATATTGAATCGTGATGAAGAATATATGAATTCTTTAGGAAGGCATCTGTCGGTTGATTTGAGTGAGAGACCATTTGAAGGACGTTTAGAATATGGTGTTGACGAATATTTTATTAATCATTGGTTTCTCAATGAGAATTACTTGAAGAGAAATTTATCATTCAATATGGTAGTATATTCTGAGGTAGCTGGTGGATTTTTGGAATGGATAAAACATATTCGTTTTATGATACCACGTGTTAAAATAACCAATGAGAAAGCAACCAAGGAATTTATGCAATTAATTGTTGATACATTTTATCCAAAAGGAACCTCATTACCCAAACTGCCAATAAATGAGTTGATTGATTGGGTTGGAGAAAAATACTATGAACTGAATCTTCAGTATCTGCATAGAAAGGTGGATCAATCAGCGGATATTCGTAAATTTATGGATAAACTGAAAGAAAAGAAATTCAAAACACTTGATGTTTATGATGAATATTTATATGGTCTTGAATTGAATACCAAACTTAAACCAAATCATTTTGAAATTTTACTGATTGAACCAGCTGAAACTTATCCAAATTTTACTGATAGGATTGTAGCCTCATTATCACGAAGTTAAAAATTGATACTAATTATTGTTATATGTATGTTATAATATAAATTATGCCAGTATATCTTGGACGTGCATTGATCAAAGGATTTGGAATTAGTGACATTCGTTGTTATTCTGAAGAAGGAAAAGACATTGCTATCAAAAAGGTTGAGAACCCTTGTCATGAGGAGAACTGTTGGAAGGGATGGTTGGCTTGGCCTAATTGGAGAGAAATAAGTATTTCTCGTCTTTTGGTTATTTTATCATGTGGTCATTACTTCACGATAAAATGTTTTTTTACGCACCCCTATTTTTCCCCTGATAAAACTCCATTTCAGAGATGTCCACACTGTAACTACCGAATCTTTTTGGAAGATCGAAAAAATCTGTGCGAGGAATTATTTCGCCACATTGAAAAAATAAAGGCTGGAAAAGCAATCTCTCTTAAAAAAGAAGCAATGTTTCTATTACGTCAACTCTTCATTACTTTCCAAGAAAGTAATCTTAAAAGATGGACAGATCACGTATGCTTTATGTTCAACTATCATTCCGATTGTAGTGTCCCATCATTGTTAGTTCTAGAAAGAATAATGCAAGATCACCCCGAGGAAAAAGAAAAAATATTCAGTCTGATTGACTGGGAAACTATTCTTGATCGAACCAAGGTATGTATTCCAATGATAGAGAGTGTTCTTTTTTTCAAGATCCATTTGGAATTTCTCAAAAAAAGTTTGTTATCATTTTACAGTGATGAATATGAAAATAATATTTCCCGTCTAAAAAGTCTCCAAAAAGAGTTTTTTCAATTAGTCATCTGTGTTGAGGAAGAATATCTTACCGAACATGTGCGAATATTATGTAAATCCATTTTGGAAATTATTTCAGAAGAAATCGAAAGGAATGGATTTATGATGCGAGTGATTGTTGTTGATGATGATGAATCAGAAACAAATGATTACAATTTGGCCAAATATAAGGATCAAGAATATGATTCCGATTCTTTACCATGTTATGCTTAGTTAAAAACATTTCCAAATATTATAAATAATGAAACTACTCACCGACTATTTTAATGTTAAATCAGAACAAATAAATCCATCAAATCCCAAAACCAAAAATAATGGTCCAACTGACCAACAAATGAAAGTGATAAATGCTCCAATTGATAAACATTTATCTATCATTGCTTGTGCAGGGAGTGGTAAAACAACTACACTTATAAATAGGATTGCTTTTTTGGTGGACAAAGGAGTTCATCCTACTTCAATTATTTTGACTACATTTACTAGGGAGGCATCGCAGGATATGACTAAAAAACTGGAGAAAAAATTGGGGAAAGAAAATGGTGTTTATGTTGGAACCATGGATAGTTTGAGTTTGTATTTTTTACGAAAATTCAATATTTTGGGAGAAGAGATGCAAAACGTTGGAGAATACGCTCTTCGCTTTTTGGAATTTTTAAAAGATGACGACCAACGCAAAATATTTTTCTCCAGTAAAAACTACCTTTTTGTGGACGAATTCCAAGATATTAATCAACTACAATTCAATATCATTAACGAATTTTATCAAAATGGAATTTTCATTATTGGCGTAGGTGACGATGCCCAAAATATCTACACTTTTCGTGGTTCTAATATCAAGTATATAATTGATTTTACAAAATATTTCGAATCTGAACAATACTATTTGACCAATAATTTTAGAAGTACACAGGAAATAGTGAATGTTGCGAATGAGGTTATAGAGAAGGCGCATTATTGTATTCCAAAAAAGATGGTTCCTCAGGTTGGTTATAATGGGGAAAAACCGATGGTTAGATTCTTTCAGGCACCGGATGATCAAACTGATTTCATTTTGGCAAAAATATATGAATTCAAGAAGTCATTCCCTTTGGATGAAATTTGTATCTTAGCACCGATCAATCAGATGTTATATAAAATAGAGGAAAAAGCAATACAAAATAATTTGCCAGTTAATATCATTGATAATAAAAGGGATGGAGGGATGGGTGGAATTAAAAAAGGTAAATTAACGATGTGCACAATACATAAGAGCAAAGGATTAGAATGGGATATTGTTTTTCTGATAGGAATGAATGATGAACTATTTCCACCTGAGAAAGAAGTTGATAAAATAGAAGAAGCCAGGAGATTATTTTATGTGGCTACAACAAGAGCCCGAAAATTTCTTTTTTATTCTTTTACACCTGTTAACAAATCGAGGAAGGTTAGTAGATTTATTGGGGAAATACCTTTATCTATTATTAACTTCGTGGGATTCCAGCGTGAATTCATCGAGCAAAGTAAGGAGGTTCATATTAGTAAGAAGGATGGAGTTGTTGAGAAGATAGAAAATCTCCAAATAGAAGATATTTCTTATTTGAGGAAGCAAGGAATATTACCCAATATAACTGACACTAATATTTCAGAGATCCATCCAATTATTGAATTACCCAAATTCGTTTATGACCAAAATCTTCTAGCTGATTTTGGAATATTTCTTGACTGTTTAATAACTCGTGAACTTGCCCTTAAATTTGGAAAGAAAATAACTAATTTCGCTTGCCAGTGTTGTTTAGCACACTTACATATTGATGTCTATTCATACAAATTATATTTGGAGAGTCGAATCATCATAGATAAATATTTTGTGGATGGTGACAGAAAACCAATTGAAAAGTTGGATACAAAAGTACAACAAGTGGTTGATCGAATTATTAAAAATGCTAAGACATACAGGGTTAATGTGATGGATGTGGGAGTTCATCCAACAAATTATTTGCCGAAGAATTGGAGGGTTTTGTTGATGGATAGTTTTGATAATTTCAGGAATTTGGGAAAACCTTCGGGGGAAATATTGGAGGATATTTGGAGGGTGTCATTATGTAATCAGATTGTAAATAATAATCGGAGAAAGATGTTATTTATAAATGTTCCGATGGAAAAGGTGAAGGAATTTGGAGGGAAGGTTTTGGAAATGTTTAAATATTTTGGGAATTATTTTAATGAGGCAAACGATATTTTAATTCACAAACATTTTGGAATTAAAGGACTAAGTGGTGAGATTGATTTTTGGATTGATGGTGCCTTATTTGATATAAAAATGAGTCACGAAAAGAAATGTGATTTGAACTGGGTAATGCAACTCATGTGTTATAAAGGACTGATGGATAAAGAAGTAAATCAGTTCTTTGTTTACAACTGTTTATTAGGAAAGATAATAGAAATCCCTTGTATAGATGTAAAAAATTGTGAGGCATTAGTTTCCTATCTAAGTCAAAAGTAATCATTGGGTTATACGTATGGAGATCGCTATATTTTTGTCAAGATTTCGATAGACTTTCTCCAATTTTTTAACGTAATCAAGAAAAAACGTCATTTTTTCTGATATTTCCTGGGTTTTTCCCCATTGGGCGAATAATTCACAACAACAATATTTGTTAGATGCCCAAATAGATATTCTGGAAGAATCTTGGCGATTTACAACACTCATGTAATCCTTCGAAGCAAAAATATAAAATTTTCCCAGTTGTTTTGCGAATTTTTTTCCGAATTTTTTGTCTAACTTTGGTTTTGATTTTCCAAAAATAACAAGACGAAAGCATTTGTCGTTGCTTTTACATTTGTTAAAAATTCGGTATTTTATTTTGTATTTATTCAGAAAAGAAATAGCGGAAATTAATTCACAATATTTTTTAGAAGATGGATAGTATTGTATTTGTGCAATCTTTCTAAATTTCTTTTTGAGTAAGTAGTATTGCATTATCAATTCAAAAAAAGAATTATTCTTTTTATATTTTTTATATAGGATTCTTTCCATAATTTATATAACAAAAAAAATGATTCTTTTATTTGCGGAATTTATGTTAAAAAAAACATGATGAAAGCTGAAAGTATTGCTGAATGTATGGGACAATTAAACAAATTTAGTTTGGACCAAAATTCAATTGATGTGATTTCTGTTGTTATACGGAAAAAGAAGGAAGAAGACATAAATCTATTTAATAGTTGTTTGGATATTGTTTCTGAATATGATAAGCTTATTCATTTTGACAGAGAATTGTTAGGAAATCTTCTTAAAAATTTGGTTGTTAATAAGCAGATCAGAATATCTGATGATATTCGTACAATAATTGAAGCATTTGAAATAAATCCGCAGAAGGTTATTACACTTGTTTCATCAAATGATGAAAATCTGTTGATGCATTGTTTTAATATCAAGGGTAATATGATATTTCAAAAATTTCATTCTATATTGGATGATTTGGTTAAAAAAGGATATACTGAAGATGAAATATTGAAAATTAACAAAGGATTGAGTTTTTTACTTAGACAAAATACTACTGTAAATGCAATAAATGAAACATTTTCTTCTTTGAAAATTGCTCTGAATAGCAGTGAGATATTGAAAAAACCACAAACTTATGGAATCCAAAACTCTGAAGTAATAATCAGTCTTGAACAATTATTGTAAAAAATTGAATATTTAAATTATAAAAATTTACTGGGGTAATATGTTAAATGAAACAAATATCTTTTACAGAGATTGAAAATCAGTTCAATGAAATGATTAAAACCCCAAATAGAACTAAAAAGAAGGAAATTTCTTTTGAAGAATTAGTTAACAGTTTTACTGATTTGGGAATTTCTCTTGATAAAAAGTCACCCAGAACTAGGAAAGATTCAAAGAAAGAATCTGAGTGGGTAGATGTTGGTGTGGAAGAAGAACCAGTTATTATTGATACAACTGTGATAGTTGAAGAAGATGATGGCTATAGTGAGGTAATTTTGAAAGAATATTACCGAACTCATTTTGAACATGTAACTAATTTGAAGAATCTTCAGGTAAAATATAAAAAAATAACTGCACGATTTCCAGGAATTCCCGAGCACGTTTCTGAAAATATTATTAAGTTTGTGATAAGGAACAAACTTAAGAAAGATTCAAGCTGGAGATGCAAGGGAGATTTGATATCTTTGATAGAAGGGGTACAAGAATGTAAGTGTTTCACATCTGCTGGACCAATATCATTTTCACCTTCGTCAGACTTTGACATAATTTATTTTATGGATGCCAGGAAAATCCAAGATGATTATTTTATGATTTTTAGATGTAATTTGAAAAGGTCTGGAAACAGCTGGCAAAATATTATGATGACTGAGGAACAAACATTTTCAGATCAATGTGAACAAGGAAGATGTCCAAGAATTTGTTGGGAGAAATTATATCCACAGATAATGAATGATTGTGAGATTATTTATCGAGGAAATTTCGAAGGTATTTTTAGAATGGTTTGAGGTTTTTATATCATATTTATTTAGATGATATCTGAGATTGATTCAAATATTATAAATAAATTCAAAACAAAAGAATGGGAAAAAAAAGAACATGCTGAATTTGGAACCCCTCAATTCCTCCGAAATGACATGATTAATATAATTCCAAAATATTTCTGGAAAAATAAAAACCGAAAAGTACTTGAACCCTGTTGTGGAAAAGGTGGATTTCTTTATGATATTGTTAGTAAATTCATGAATAGTCTTCGAAAAGAAATACCTGATCGGAAGCGTAGATATAGACACATTGTTGAGGAAATAATTTATTTTGCTGATATTAATCCAGGAAACGTAAAAATTTGTAGAAAAATCTTAGATCCAGATGGAATATATGAGTTGAATTATTATAGTGGGGATGTTATACAGGAGAATTTTCCATTTAGAAATGATAATTTTGATTTAGTTATAGGAAATCCTCCATATAATTACCCAGGAAAAATAGAAACTGGTCATACTCTTTATCAGAGATTTATTGAGGAATCCTTAAATGTTTGGTTGAAGGAAGGAGGTTATTTGGACTTTGTGACACCTCCAGCGTGGAGAAAGCCAGTAACTGAGAGGAGTAAAAATTATGGAATGTACGATTTAATGACACGACAAAATTACATGATCTTTTTAGAAATCCACAGTGCCAAAAATGGTATTGAAACATTTAAAGCGATTACACGTTATGATATTTATTTAATTAAAAAAGAATCACCAATCAAAAACGGTAAATTTCGTAAAACAATTGTTATAGATCAAAAAGGGGAAAAACATAATTTGAATTTGAGTAAATTTCCTTGGATTCCAAATTTCGATTATGAATTTATTCAAAAACTTTTGGCTAAACCAGGAGAAAAAACAGTTAATATAATTGGGGATTTGAATTATCATACTGATAAACCCTATATGTCTAAAATAAAAACTGACAAATACAAATATGCATGTATTCATGGAACACCTGTAAAGGGATTATCTGTATATTACAGCTCAACACAAAAACACGGTCATTTCAAAATTCCAAAAGTAATAATTGGAGATACGGGAGTGGCTTCCGCATTTGCTAATAAACAAGGAAAATTTTGCACAACTCAACATGCAATGGCGATTGTTGATACTGAAAGTAAATTGGATAAAATATTGGAGGTGATAAAATCGGAGAAGATGAAGGAAGTATTACAAGCGTGTTTATGGAGTAGTTTCCAAATCGATTGGAGAATATTTTTATATTTCAGAAAGGATTTTTGGAAATATTTTTTGGAAAAAAATAGTTTACAGATAATACAATAATAATAGAAAATAGAAAATTATGGAATCAAAAAATAAAGTATCTTCTTTGGAAGAGCAAATTAAAAAATTGGAGAACGAATTAAAGGTAGCAAAAATGGAGGAAATGACAAAATCTTTGAACGATCTTAAAGATGAAATTTCTTCCAAATATAATAATTTTTCCAGACAAGATATGGAGCTAATTTATCAGCTTTTATTCGGACATTTTATTATAAATGAATTCGATCAAACATTCTTGATTGATCATGATATCTACATCAATAAGGTGGCGGAGATAATGGATATGTGGCCAGAAGAAGTGAGGAGAGACTTTGGAGAACTTTTCCAAAAATATGAAGAATTGGAAAATACATTTGATGATGATATGATAATTGATTATTTAAATGAATATATTGATAAAGCGAAAATTCTTGAAGACGAAGATCCTGATAATCTAATAACAATTTTCATTAAAGATTAGAACTGTCTTCCTTGACATATTTGAGAGTAACATCTGAAACATTATTTCTTCTATTTGTTAAAAATCCAACTAAGACACGATTGGTTCCTTTTAGTGGAATCTTACCTTCCCAATAAATACCATCTTTTATAAATGCCTGTGTATGTTTGAGAAAATCTAACATACCAGGGATACTAATATTAATACCTAACTCGTTCAGTTGATGAAGTAAATTTTTTACTTCATATTCTCTTTCCTCACGAGTTTTATGAGTTGTATCAGGTTTATCTTCTTTCTTGTCCTTCTTGCCCATTTTATATATTAAAACATATTATTTTTAAGCCTACCAATCGTTTTCAAAAATATCCTGAAAAATTTCAATGATTTTTTTATGAAGTTCTTGTTGATCCGATTCTTTTGTTTTTCCGTAATCCTCCGCACATTTCACACATTTTCTGTACCATATTTTTCCAAGTAATTTAACTAATTCTTTTTTGAAATCACAAAGAAGAATAATTAATTCTTTGTTTTTTTCTTTATATGAGCGTTTATCATTAATAATATTTTTAGCTTCATCCCACATTATATCCAGATTAAGCTTGGAAATTGTTTTAGTTTCGGTGATTTCAGTAGAGGGAGGAAGTAATTTCTGAGAATCACATATTTCATAGTCAATAGATGCCTTTTTAATATTATGAATATATGTTTGCGTAGCATTATTTTTGGATGATTTATTTTTAATGGAATCATTTTCTGTTTTAAGTTTCTCACATGTTTTCAGAACATCATCATAATTTTTTATAGCTTTGTCAAGTAGTTTTTTCATTTCTTCATATTTATCTTTAAAAAATACAAGATCTTCTTCTAATTTATCTATCTTATCATTATTCTCCTTAGTGACCCGTTCAAACAAATTATGTGTTTTTTCATTGTTCCAATCGGGACTCTCAAGAAATTTTAAAAATATTTCTTTGTTTAATTTCATTTAATCTAACGCAGACATAAATCATTTATTTCTAGAAAAAAAATGAATAAATAAATAACGAATGTTTCATGTATTAAAATGTCTATCACTGAAGATGAGATTGTTTTACCGGAAGAAACAGTTAATCGATTCAGTAGTATTACTGAAGAGGAATTGAAGTCTTCTAATGGAACAAAAAATATGGAAAATATTTTTATGGATATTGTTAAAAAAATTAATGAACAAAGAATTGGAAAAAATGTAGCAAATCTTACTAATAATGAAGATGAATCAAAAATGATGAATTTTATTATTGAAAAAACCCGTCATCAGACAAAGATTGAAACTCTGGAGGAACATGTTATTATTCTTGAAAATTTGATTGATCAACTGCGTGCAAAAGAAAATGAAGTGGAGATGGTTATTAAAACATATCAGGATAAAAATAATGATCTCAATAATAAAATAGAAAATTTGGAGACTGAACTTTTTGAAAAAATAGAAGAAAATATAAAACTGAATGATTTGATATTAAAAAAAGATGAAAAAATGAATCGATATTTCTTTTTTTCAACAGTTTTATTTTCATTTATGATTATTAAATATATTCAACATCCCATGAATTTGCTCTAAACAGACCATTATTTTGGACTTTTTGTTCTTGATAATGACCAATCATTCCGATTGTTCTTGCCAATACGAAAAATCCATTAAAAATATCACTGCTAGTTATAAGTTTTTTAGTTTCCTCATGCGTTTTATAATTCAAAATCATATCAATTAAAGAAGCTCCAATCGCACCATCAACATTCAAGATTAAATTCGCCTTTTTTGCCAATGTCTCCTTTTCTATTTCAAGTGCATAATTCAGCAATTCACAAGTGGGAAATGAGTTTTTCACAAGTTCCTTTATTAATTCAACACGTTTATCTGGATTAAATTTTGATTTAACTCGGTGTCCGATTCCCATAATATATTTTCCCTCATTTTTAATTCTTTCAACAAATGTTTTTGCCCCTTCTTTCCTTAAGAAACTATCATAAAAATCAACTGCAGATTGACTAATTGCTCCTCCAAATCTTGGGCCAATTGTTAAAATACCAGCTGAAAGAGATTCAGTTAAATTTTTCCCGGCTCTAGCAGTGATAATTGTATTTTGGGCTCCACTAACGGCTGGACCGTGATCTGCCATTAGAACAATTATTTTTTCGAGAAATGAGGTTGCCCAAGGATCCATTTTAATATTGAGCCAAAGACTACCAATTGTGTATCCGATGGAAAAATCTTTTGTGACAATATTTTCGACTAATTCCCCTCTATATTTGAGGTCAGTTCTTTCATCGGAAACATTTGTAACAAATGAAGGATTTATTCTGACTTGACCATTTTTAATCATATCTCCAATATCTTGTGGAACTTCTCTCCCCTGATTTTCATTTATTTTGGAAAGTTTTTCCTTGAACGATAATATAAGATCACCGATTTGTTCAAAAGTTTCAGGAACATTGAAACCATATTTAGCCATCAGATGATTTTTAACCGACGCCTCTTCTAGTTCACTCGTAGCAGATGCACCAGCATGACCAAACTCAATCGATTCAGAAAAACATTTCTCACTCGTTCCAGAACACCAGGCAATAACATTCTTTTTATTGAATTTACATGCATCTACTTCTCCAGTTCCTCCAGTTTCTCCAACCAAAATAATAAGTTCAATATCTTCTCTATCTGCATAATAATTCACTAAATCGGCGAAAGTTATTCCCGGGAATCTATCACCTCCAATTGAACAAGCTTCTCCAACATGTAATCCCAAATTACTAACAAAATTAATCATTTCATTCAATAAACCGCCAGATTTTGTAATAATTGCGACATTTCCCTTTGTGGACAAATTACATCTTTTAATATTATCAATCAAACCACCCACGCTACCGATGCGTTGTCCGTCAGATCCAGATTTTACTGCTCCAACTGAGGACGGTCCTAATAATGTTTTTCCTTGCAATTGGAGAAATTCATCTAATTCAATTGCCTTTCTTTCGGGGAGTCCCTCAGCAATTAAATAGAATGTATTGGAATTAGGTAATTCAGCTAATCTTTTGGTAATATTTTCACAGCTTCTAATTGATGCATAATTATAAATTGAAAGTGTTTTTCCACGTGATAAACGACCAATATTGGCAACATTTGAAGTGATGGGAATGGAAATTCTTTTTACACCCCAGTAAAATGTTTGACTTCCATCTTTTTTGGAGAAAGGATCAAAAATGCACAAGACGTCTGTTTCATTTTTACCGCAGTAATAATCATAGTCAATAATTCTTTGTATAACTGGAGTGTTATTATTAACAAAAACAATTTTTTCATTCCAAATATTGATTTCTTTGGTGAATGATTTTTCAAATGAAAAGTCTGCTTTTGGAATAACATTTTGAGATTTTGGAAGGAGAGGAAGAGCATCAGTAACTATTTGAGTAATTGGTGAATTATTACCTTTAACAACAATTGGAATATTAAGTTTGGAAACTTCTTTTTCCAAATTACGGAGACCTTCTTTTTCATTGACACCCCCTCTGCGAACCCAGATTTGTACTTTTTTTTCCAAAAATAGGGAGGCAAATATTTTTATGGCGGAAATTATTCCCTTGAATGTTTTGGCAACATCCGTAAAATTAGAGATACCTCCACCAATAAACAAGATGGGATTCATGCCTTCCTTTGACCAATCTACAGTGGAAAACCAGTGATCAAAAATATAAGAACAATATTGCATGACTTCCTCTTCTGTTGGGTTACCACTATATTCTCCATAATTAT